>ERZ1034730.184-NODE-184-length-28054-cov-20.115218_pt1 | contig 28054 bp, 14 predicted proteins | sample MGYA00520650_ERZ1034730 | MGnify/ENA primary metagenome ERZ1034730 (study PRJEB33766, sample SAMN09781702) | gut metagenome | biome: gut microbiome | host: Homo sapiens | place: Madagascar | study: EMG produced TPA metagenomics assembly of the PRJNA485056 data... | reverse complement strand
TGAATGGCGTTATAACCTATTAATAAAAGTTCTATCTTTGCTACCGTAAAAGCCAAAATCTACTTTTTTAATAGAGTGGTTAAACTTCTTTTAAAAATGAAATATTAATATCTAAAAATAATTATAATCTATTTATTAACATGAATGTAAGACAGACATTTTTATGCTCGTTATTGCTGATGCCTGGTGTAGGTGCTGGCGCAACTACCATATCTGCTGCATTGCCTAATGTTGTTCAGCAGCAACATAAAGGCATTAAAGCAAGTGGTACAGTTGTTGATAATGAGAACAATCCTTTGATAGGTGCCACAGTCACTGTTAAGGGAACCAAGACTATTGCTATTACTGATATGGATGGACACTTCTATATCGATGTACCAAACAAAAACAGTGTCTTGGTTTTTAACTATCTCGGTTTTAAGCCTCAAGAGGTAAAGGTAGGATCTGATATTAACTTTAATATCCAGTTGAAAGAAGATGCGGTAAGTACCGATGAGGTTGTTGTCGTAGGTTATGGTAATCAGAAAAAGCTTTCGGTCATTGGCTCTATTCAAACAATCGACCCGGGAAATCTCCAGATGGGTTCTTCTCGTTCAATGAGTAACAACTTAGCTGGTCAATTGGCTGGTGTTATCGCATATCAGCCTTCTGGTGAACCCGGTTATGACAACTCGCAGTTCTGGATTCGAGGTATTTCAACTTTTGGTGCAGGCGGTAGTTCTCCATTAGTATTGGTAGATGGTGTAGAGCGTAGTTTGAACGATATAGATCCTGCAGAAATCGAGTCGTTCTCAGTATTGAAGGATGCTTCTGCAAGTGCCATGTATGGTGTACGTGGTGCCAATGGTGTCATTATCATCAATACCAAGCGTGGCTCTGTTGCTAAGCCTTCTATTGACTTCAGATTTGAGCAGGCTATTACGAAACCGACCAAATTGCCCGAATTCATCGGCGCAGCTGAATATATGACGTTACTTAATAATTTATGTTCTGATCCCAGTAAGAGAATGTTTACCAAGGATCAGATCATGAAAACATATACTGGTTACGATAAAGATCTTTATCCTGATGTAGACTGGATAGATGCTATTACTAAGGACTATGCCACTTCTACCCGAGGTAACATGACAGTTTCTGGAGGAACTAATATATTAAGGTATTCATTGACAGCTTCTGTCTATCACGAGACTGGCATTATGGAGACAGATGATACGTTGCCTTATGATACAGGGTCAAAACTGACACGCTTTAATATGCGTGCTAATGTCGATCTCGATTTGACTAAAACCACCTTGCTTCGTTTCAATGTGGGTGGATATCTGCAGAACTTGCGCAAGTCGAATAGTAGTACCGACAATGTGTTTACTCATGCATTCGAAACCCCACCATTTGTACATCCTGCCATTTATTCAGATGGTACTATCCCTATTGCCAGTGCCAATCGTTTCAATCCTTGGGCAGAGAGTACACAGCAGGGCTATTATAGAGGAACAAGAAGTAAGTTGGAATCTCTCTTCCAGTTGGAACAAAACCTGAAAATGATTACACCTGGTTTGAAGTTTAAGGCAACTTTTGCATTTGATACCTATAACGAGAACTTTGTAACTCGTGGAAAGACCCCAACCTATTATGGTGTGGCTAAGTCGCGTGGTGATGAGGGTGAGCTGATTCATGGTGTACTTTCCTATGGTAGCGAGTTCTTAGGGCATAGCTCCAATGCAAATTATGGTAATAACAGTACTTATTTAGAGTTCTCCTTAGGCTATAATCATACTTTTGCCAAGAAGCATGCCGTAGATGCCCTCTTCCTTTATAACCAGCGTTCTTACGATTGGGGGGATATTCAGCCTAAGCGTTCACAAGGTATAGCGGGTCGTCTTTCTTATACATTTGACCGTCGTTATGTGGGTGAGTTCAACTTCGGTTACAATGGTAGTGAGAATTTTGCCAAAGGCCATCGCTTCGGTTTCTTCCCTTCTCTTGCCTTAGGTTGGATTATTTCTGAGGAAAAGTTTATGAGAAACAGTGCTGATTGGCTGACTCTCTTGAAGTTGAAAGGCTCTATAGGTAAGGTCGGTAATGATGATATCGGAGGACGCCGCTTCGCTTATATTACCACCATTAACACAGGAGCTTCTGGCTATCATTTTGGTTATGCTGGTGATTATTGGCGTGAAGGATATTCTGAGGGTGAGGTAGGTGTCAACAATTTGACATGGGAAACTTCTACAAAGACTAATGTTGGTATAGAGTTGGGACTTTGGAATGAGTTTAACCTCCAGTTTGACTACTTCTATGAGCACCGTACCAACATATTCATGCAGCGTAAGACTATTCCTACACAGGCAGGTTTCTTGAGTAATCCCTATGCCAACTATGGTATCGTAGACAACAGTGGTGTGGATGGAACAATTACTTGGAATCACAAGTTTGGCAAAGATTTGCGTGTAGCTTTGAGAGCAAATTTCACCTATGCCAAGAATGAAGTCAAGGAGTATGATGAATCGGAGTCAGTAAAGGGTACTTATCGTTCATTGACAGGTCGTTCTATCGGTACGCTTTGGGGACTTCAGGCAGAACGTCTTTATACAGATGATGATTTCGAGAATGGTAAGTTGAAGGCAGGTATTCCTACACCAAATATAGGCTCTGTAGTTCGACCTGGTGACATCAAATATTGTGATATGAACGATGATGGTGTTATCGATGCCAAGGATGAGGGATATATAGGTGGAACAACGACTCCAAGAATTGTTTATGGTTTTGGTGGTAATGTTGAATATAAGAACTTTGACTTTAGTTTCTTCTTCCAGGGAACAGGACAGAGCTATCGTATTATTGGAGGCACTCAGTACTTTATTCCAGGAAGTGGTCAAGGAGTTATGGGAAATGTTTATGCAAACTATAAGGATTGCTGGACGGAGGAAAATCCGTCACAAGATGTGTTCTGGCCACGTTTGTCGGAAAGCACCAACCCCAATAACAATTATGCCTCAACATGGTGGAAGAAAGACATGAGCTTCTTGCGTCTCAAGTCAATTGAACTGGGTTACACTTTGCCAAGAAGCCTTACTAAGGCAATTTATTCCAACAATATCCGCTTCTTTGTTAGTGGTAATAACTTGTTCTATATTTCTAAGTTCAAATTGTGGGATCCTGAGCTTGATACAACCGATGGACTAAAATATCCATCCATGCGCTCTGTAATGTTTGGGTTCCAGTTGAATTTTTGATTAGTAATAAATAATAAAAGACAAAAACAATGAGAAAGACATTATATATTGTGACAATGGTATTAGGCATGTTCGGATTCTCGTCTTGTTCTGATTATTTGGACAAGGAGAGTGACACCGAACTTGACTTGAAGATGGTCTTTGAGGACAAGACCCGTACCGAGGGCTGGCTTGCCAATGTCTATTCTGGAATTCCTGATCCATATCTTGGCTATTTGCAGTATGAGGGTTGGGAGATTTTAGGTGACGACATGACTCCTTCAGAACGTTATCGCCAGTTCAATGGTTGGAATGTCATTCCTTTTATCTTGGGTGAGTGGACTACCAACAGCAACTGGGATGGCAACTTCTGGGCCAATTTCCCACAGCGTATTCGTGAGGCAAACATTTTTATCCAAAATGTACATGCTTTGAACGAACAGGGCATAACCCCAACAGAGGTGGAGTACATGAAAGCTGAATGTCGCTTCATGAAGGCATATTACTATGCTCTGCTTGCCAATACATACGGTGGTATTCCTTTTGCACCTGACGAAATCACACCATCCAACTTCAACTTGAGTGATCTGATGATTGGTCAGACACCTTATGACCAAGTAATTGATTGGTGTGATAAGGAATTGCAGGCCGCTTCTAAGATATTGCCTGCCAAATATACAGAGGCTCGCAAGTATGGCCGTGCAACCAGCGTTATGTGTCTGGCTGTAAGGGCGCGTATGTTGCTCTATGCTGCAAGCCCATTGGTTAATGGTAATACTGACTATGCCAACTACAAGAACGACAAGGGAGAAAACATTATAAACCAGACTTACGATGCCAGCAAATGGAGAAAGGCTGCCGATGCTTGCAAAGAGTTGATTACAGAGGCAGAGGCTGCTGGTTATAAATTGTATGAGGTGAAAATGTCAGATGGCAAGATAGACCCGTTTATGTCTTATCAGGATATGATGTTTAAGCGTTTCGATGAGGGTAATACCGAAATTCTGTTTGCTCGTCCTGGTGGATGTAATTATTCTTATTATGAGGCGCTTGCAACGCCTTTGCGTAGCAGCGGTAATGGTGGTCTGGGTGTAACACAGTCTTTGGTGGATGCGTTCTCAATGGAGAATGGTCTTCCTATTACCGATCCTGCATCTAATTATAAGGAAGAAGGTTTTTCTGATGCCGACGAACAGCGCGACAATACCGACTGGGCCTCTATTTGTAATGGAGGTTCCATTACCCGCAAGGGTACTTATAATATGTATTGCCATCGTGAACCTCGTTTTTATATTTGCGTAAACTTCAACAATGGTTATTTCAATCAGGAAAATCGTGTTTATAATATGTTCAGAGGTGATGGAACAGAAACTGACAACAACGGAACTCATGATGCTCCTCAGAACGGTTACTTCGCAAAAAAGAAAATTTACTATAAGGATAATGTAAAACAAGGTAGTTATCAGTATCGCCCTGGAATACTTTACCGTTTGGGAGAGGCTTACCTTAACTATGCCGAGGCTCTCAATGAGTGTGATCCGGGCAATGAGGAAATCCTGACATACCTCAATAAGATTCGTGAGCGTGCAGGTGTTCGCCAGTATACCACAGGTAATACAGATGACAACTACATACATGTCAATCTCAATAATCAGTCTGAGATGAGAAATCTGATTCATGCAGAGCGTCGCGTAGAACTTAATTGTGAGGGACTGCGCTATGATGATTTACGACGCTGGAAGGAAGCTGAGAAGGTGCTTACTGGTCCTTTCTATGGAATGAATGCTTATGGACGTGATGCTGCAAGTTTTTATAAGCGTACAGTTTATCAGACACGTGTTTACAAAAAGGCATTCTATTGGTTCCCAATTCACCAGGATGAGATGGACAAAAATGCTAAGTTGAAGCAGGCTCCATATTGGAATTAAACATAACAAACCATTATTTAGAAGATATTTATCATGAAGAAATTCATTTTATTCATACTTGTCGCCATTCCTTTGTTTTTGGCAAGCTGTAGTGGTGATGATATTCGGTTCTCCATTCCTGGAGTAGACGATCAGATGCACCTTGCTGCTTCTGAGGAATCGGTGACCCTTGAGCAGGATAAGGGAGAAGAGACTGCTATTACCTTTACATGGGGCGAAGCTCAAGACCGTGGTGAGGGTACTAAAATAAATTATTATTTCAAGATGGATCTCGAGGGTAACAACTTTGAGAACTCCATCAGTAAAATTTATATTCCCGAGGGACAGAATTCCGTTAGTTTCACTCATAAACAACTCAATTCATATTTGAAGATGTGGGGTGTCTCTACTGGTACAACTGCTGTTGTCGAAGGGGAGATTATTGCAGAGGTAACAGGTGCTGACCATTACATGAAACCTGAGATATCTACAACAACGGTCAATGTGACAGGTTATGAGATTCAACCGCGTAATCTTTACATTTTCAAGGCTGATGCCACAGAAGGTGAGGGTGTTTTAATGGAAGAGGTTCTTTCTGAAACAAAGTATAGTTATGCTGGTGCATTGTTGGCTGGTGATTACAAGATTGCAGTAGATGCAGAGAGCGATGCTGTTCTAACTTTCCATGTGGAAAAAGACGGTTTCTGTGTTGTAAATGCAGATCTTTCAACAGGCGAGCAACCTACAATTACTTATCCTACTCCAGAGATAGACAAACTTTATATGGTTGGTAATGCTTGTGCGGCAGGATGGAATATTGGTGCCTCTTTGGAAATGACACAAGATCCTGTCAATAAGTTCTTGTTTACATGGATTGGTCAGCTTTCTGCAGGTGAGTTGAAATTCCCATTGGATACCCCAAGTGATTGGAGCTGCGATTTTATTATGGCTGCTTCCGAGAACCAGTCTATTACTGACTCACGAGCTGTCAAGAGAAACAGTCCTGATACCAAGTGGCAGGTTCTTTCTGGCGAAGCGGGTAAATATAAGGTTACAGTTGATACATATCACATGACTGTTACCTTTGAAAAGCAGAAAGAAGCAGAAGTACCTTCAGATCTCCCTATCAAGAATATCTGGATTTGGGGCAGTGCCACTTCTAATGGATGGAACTATCCGTTCCTGTTGCCTTTGGAGTATGATGCAAATGCAGCCAAGGGCACTTTCGTCATAGAAACAACCTTGACAGAGGGCGAACTGAAGTTTGGATTGGAGAATGATCCAAACAAGGGTGACAATATTGAGTGGCTTCGTCCTTTGAGTAAGGATGTTACAAATGATCTTGCACCGCTCTCTGCTTCAGATTTACAAGTACTTGGTCAAAGTCCTGACTATAAGTGGAAGGTTGAGGCTTCGCAAGCTGGTAACTACAAGATTAGCATCAATGTCATTGACATGAAGGTTAAGTTTGAAAAAAAAATAATAATAAGTTGAATCATATATGAAAAAGATAGTTTTATCAATTGTCGCAGTAATGTTATCTTTTATGATAATGGGATGTAGCGATTACTCGATAAATGGAGGTAGCTTCAATACAGGTTGGACTCCAGAAGATATCCCAGACGATCCTGTAACTCCTACACCTACTCCAGAGACAGCCGAGAAAGCTCCTCTTTATTGGACGGTGTATGAGTATGGTCGTTTGGCAGAGAAGAACGGAACGGACTGCAATATGCCCAAAGAGATTTGGCAGAATAATATCGACTGGGTGGCTGAGAATCTTTTGCCATATGGTTACGATATGATTTGTACCGATGGCTTCATGGCTATGTTGGGCGATGATAATTCAGGGCATCCTTACATGACCTCATATGCTCATATTCCATTGACCGAACTTATTCAGATGTGCAAGGACAAAGGTTTAAAGTTGGGCATCTACGACAACCCCCTTTGGGTGCATGGCTCTTTAGATTGTCCTATCGAGGGAACAAAGTATACTGTACGTAATTTGCTTTATGAGCAGGGTAAGGATCAAGTGAAGAATCCTGATGCTGACGGCGACATCTTTACATGGATTGTTCCCAGCCACAAAGGTGGTAAGGAATACATCGACGGCTTCTTCAAATATTATAAGAGTATTGGTGTTGATTTCATCCGTATGGACTTTATGTGTCTCTTTGAAGATGGTATTCGTGGAGGTGGCACTAAGGGTGAAGGCCGTGGCTATGGTAGTGCGGAGTATCGTTTGGCTTTGCAGTATATCGCTGAGGCAGCCCAAAAGTATGGTGTGTTTACTTCTATCGTGATGCCTAACATGAAAGATCATGGTCAGTACGAAGCTCAGTATGGCAATATGGTTCGCATTGTGGATGACGCCTGCGAAGGTGGATGGGATCACTTGTCAAGCCGTTGGCGCGGTGCACAGTATATTAAGGTAGATCAGTGGCCTGCAGCCAACAACCAGTTTGATGGCTTTACTTATTGGTCGGATATTACTGGTCGTGGCAAGGTTATTGCCGATGGTGACTTCCAATTCATGCGTCGTTTCAATTCTGATGATGAGCGTCAGTCTTGTATCACTCTGCAACTTATGGCTGGTGGTCCTATTGCCGTAGCTGATGAGTATAATACTATTGGTTATGAGTCGGGTGAGAATAGTTATAGCGAGAGTTTTTATAGTGCAGCAAGAGCAGCCCACAATGTAAGTTTCTACCAGAACGAAGAATTGTTGGAACTCAATAAGGATAAGTTTGTAGGAAAGCCTTTGAGTAACAATATATCTACAACAAGAAATGGCGCGGGTATAGAGATTGCTGAAGATGCTAACAGCCAAGTATGGTATGGTCAGATGAGCAATGGCGATTACATTGTGGCTCTCTTCAACCGTGAGAATATAGAACAGGAACGCGGTGTAGAACTCTCTGCCCTGGGTATTTCGGGTAGTATGAAAGTGAGAGATCTTTGGACACATACCGATGAAGGTGAGGTAACTAAGGTTTCTGCGAAATTGGCTCCTCATGCCTGCAAGGTTGTTCGCTTGAGCAAGCCTGAATAATTTTTGGTATCTGAAAATTAAATATTAGAAAGAACATGAAACGTATCTTAAAATCAATCAGTTATATGGCAGTGATGGCTACTGCTGTTATGGCATTTTCTTCTTGCGAGGATGAGCTGCCTGACCCAATAGTAAAGCCACGGACTGCTGTTACCATCCAAACCGATTGGGGCGCTTGTGGTTTGAATAATACCCCAAATTCTTATTTCTTGAGTATAAATGATGAGGTAAGCACGGTGAGTGGTAATACCCAGCAGCTTACTTTGAAGAGTAATAATGATTATACATTCAGATGCTATAATGGCGCCAGTCATATTACAGTTGCTGAGGCAAGAGCCACTGTAGATGCTTCCACCTTTATGGTAAACGATGCAAATGCCATCAACGGCAATCCTGATGCGTTCTGTTATGGTGTTGCCACCGAGACAGACTTGACGGGTGATAGCCAGAGTTACACTATAGCTATGAAGCGTCTTACGCGTAAACTCACATTGACTACTCCCGATTTAGCAGCTAAGAATGCCGAAGGTAAAGATCTTTCAGTACAGGGAGGTTATGTCATCCTTACTGGAGCTTATTCAAGCTACAATATGGTTTCAGGTGTAGCCAATACTCCTGTTTCTGCTGTATCTGAGGTTACAGTCAATGCAGAGGATAAGAGTATTGTAGCTCCATTCAATCTCTTTGGATTGGATTTGGATGGTGATATAACCCTTTCATATGTACTCTCTATGTCGGATGGCACTACTCTTAAGGGTTCTGCTGACGTTAAGGATGTTTTGGTAAACTTCAATGATGGTAGTATCGAGGATGTCAATATCAATGTAGAGAATGCTGAATTTGAAGATCCAACCTTTAATTTCCCATATAATTCTATCTATGCATGGGGTAGTGCAACATCTGCAGGCTGGGATTGGAATGACAAGGCTATCGAACTGACTAAGGTAAATAAATATACTTATTCTGCTGAAATGGAATTGAAGGCAGGCGAACTTAAATTTATGCTTGGTGGTCGTAACTGGGATGGATTGCAGGCTTGGTTGATGGCGGCTACTCCTGGAGCTTCACTTTCTGAAACAGCTGCCGAGGTTGTCAGTCGTGCAGATGGCGATGCACACGACTATAAGTGGAGTGTGAGTGCTGTTGAAGCTGGCAAATACCAGATAGTTATCAATCTGAAGAAGATGACGATGACTGCAACTAAGATAGATTAACGTATTTAAAATAACCAAACTTGAATAAAGCTATAAATATGAAGAAACATACAAAATCCCTCTCCGAGCGCGAAGGACTGTTGAGTATTTTGCTCTTGAGTTTAATGATGATGCTTCCTGCATGGCTTTCTGCTCAAACAGTAAAATCTCCAGATGGCAATCTGAGTGTTACTTTCTCGCTCAATGACAAAGGAACCCCGGTCTATCAGGTGGATTACAAAGGCAAGACTGTCATTAACCCAAGTACGTTGGGCATTGAATTGGCAGAGGAAAACTCTTTGATGGACATGTTCCGTATCAATAAGGCTACTACTTCCACATTTGATGAAAAATGGCAGCCTGTATGGGGTGAGGAGAAAGAAATCCGTAACCATTATAATGAACTTTTCATTGAAATGGAAAAGCCTTCTAATGGTAGATACATGAACCTTCGTTTCCGTGTATATAATGATGGTGTCGGCTTTCGTTATGAGTTCCCCCAACAGAAGTATTTGCCTTACTTTGTAGTGAAGGCAGAACATACTCAATTTGCCATGACGGGTGACCACAAGGCCTGGTGGATTCCTGGTGACTATGATACGCAGGAGTATGATTATACGGAGTCTAAACTCTCAGAAATTAGAGGTTTGCTGCAGAGTGCTATTTGCAGTAATGCTTCCCAGACAATCTTCTCGCCTACAGGTGTGCAGACTTCGCTTCAGATGAAGACAGCAGATGGTATTTATCTCAATATTCATGAGGCGGCTTTGGTGGATTACTCATGTATGCATTTGAACTTGGATGACAAGAACTTTATTTTCGAGTCACAACTCACCCCCGATGCTCAAGGCAACATGGCACATATGCAGACTCCATGCTCTACTCCTTGGCGTACTATCATGGTGGTAGATGATGCCCGTAAGATTCTTGCTTCTCGTTTGATACTCAATCTCAATGAACCCTGCAAATATACCGATACATCTTGGATAAAGCCAGTAAAGTACATCGGGGTATGGTGGGAGATGATAGGTGGTGGCAAGCAGTGGTCTTATACTAATGATCTTCCTTCTGTTCGTCTTGGTGTTACCGATTACAGCAAATGCACCCCCCATGGACAACATCCTGCCAATACTCAGAATGTAAAGAAGTATATAGATTTTGCTGCCAAAAACGGATTCTCTCAGGTACTGGTAGAGGGCTGGAACATTGGTTGGGAAGACTGGTTTGGTCATAGCAAAGATTATGTCTTTGACTTTCAAACTCCTTATCCCGACTTCGACCTTAAAGGACTTAACGATTATGCTCATTCCAAGGGCGTTCGTCTGATGATGCACCACGAGACTTCGGCTTCTATTCGTAATTACGAGCGACATCTTGAGGCAGCATACAACTTGATGAACAAATATGGATACAATTCTGTAAAGAGTGGTTATGTGGGCAACATTATTCCACGTGGCGAGCATCACTACGGACAGTGGCTCAATAATCACTACCTCTATTGCGTTACCGAGGCGGCCAAACACCACATCATGGTAAATGCACACGAGGCTGTTCGCCCTACAGGTCTTTGCCGTACCTATCCTAATCTCATTGGTAACGAGTCGGCTCGTGGTACAGAGTATGAATCATTTGCGGGAAATAAGGCTTTCCATACTACGGTATTGCCTTTTACTCGTTTACAGGGTGGTCCAATGGACTATACTCCAGGTATATTGGAGGGTGACATGAATAAGATAGACCCTAACAAGTATCATCACATCAACTCAACTTTGGCTCGTCAGTTGGCATTGTATGTTACTATGTACAGCCCATTGCAGATGGCTGCCGATATACCTGAGAACTACGAGAAGTATGCAGATGCTTTCCAGTTTATCAAGGACGTTGCTATAGACTGGGATGAGAGTCGTTATTTGGAGGCAGAGCCTGGTCAGTATGTTACGATTGCCCGTAGAGCTAAGGGTACAGGCAATTGGTTTGTAGGTTGTACGGTAGGTGAGACAGCTCATCAGTCTAACCTCAAACTCGATTTTCTAACTCCTGGCAAAAAATACGTAGCTACCATCTACGCCGATGGCAAGAATGCAAGCTACAAGGCAAACCAGCAGTCATACGTTATCACTAAGCGTGTGGTAACCAACAAAACTTCTCTTAAGTTGAGTGCGGGTGCAGGTGGTGGTTATGCCATCAGTATCTTCGAGAAATAATTGATTAGTTAATTAATATAGTCTCCCCATGCTGATATTTTTTTAACATGTGGAGACTTTTTTATTTCTTTAAATGATGAGAAAAACTGTTTTTTTACACTTTGTTCCTAAGTATCTACTTTCTTTTGCTCTTTCGTTGTTGGCTGTATACAGCTCTGCCGACAATATATCTTCACTGCTTACGGTGGATATGACTACAGATAAGGCTTGCTATATACCTGGTCAGTCTGTAGTATTTGTATTAAGCGGCAATGTTCCTGCTAATACGATGGTGCGTTACAGGCATGGCTCTGCTATTTTGGAGACCCATAAATTGTCTGAAGTGATGAGCAATAATAAGTGGTCTTGGACTCCCCCAATGACCGATTATCAAGGTTATTTGGTAGAAGTCTATACAGAAACCAATGACCAATCTACTATTTTGGGCACGGTAGCCGTTGATGTGTCAAGTGACTGGAAACGTTTTCCTCGTTATGGTTTTGTTGCCGATTTTGACAATGCTGGTGGGAACATAGACAAGAATGCTAATATTAAGAACGAGATGGCTTATCTTAACAGGCTTCATATCAATGGAGTTCAGTTCCAAGACTGGCAGTGGATGCATCACAAACCTGTTAAATTGGATGCCCATGGCTCACTCATACCTTGGTATCAGGATATCAGCAACCGTTGGGTTGGTGTAGAATATGTCAAGAACTACATAGCAGAGCAGCATAAGTATGGTATGAAGTCTATCTTTTATAACCTTTGTTTCGGCGCATGGAAGAACGCTGTGAATGATGGAGTAAAAACCGACTGGGCTCTGTTGAAAAAAGATGGATCGGGCAATTTTTATCAAGACTATCATGGTTTGCCCAGTTCTTGGGCAAGTAATATCTATCTGCAGGTGCCAGACAATACTGATTGGCAACAGTATATGGCAGAAAGGAATACAGAAATATACAGCTATTTGGATTTTGATGGTTTCCAGATAGATCAGTTGGGCTATCGTGGCGACGTATATGATGCCCGTCACAAAGTGGTAGATTTGCCTGCGAGTTATAAATCATTTATTCAAGCAATGAAGTCGGCTCATCCAGACAAAGATCTGATAATGAATGCGGTTTCTGGTTATGGAGCAGATAATATCGTCAGTAGCGACGTAGATTTCTGTTATAATGAAGTATGGGGTAATAGCAATGGATATGGAGGTGTTTCCGAAGCCGATTTTGCCAATCTTTTGGGTATTATTCAGGTGAACGACAAGTATAGCGACCATCAACGACAGACGGTCTTTGCAGCTTATATCAATTATGACAAAGCGGACAACGGAGGCTCAGGTGACAAGATGGTGAATACTCCAGGAGTATTGCTTACCGATGCAGTGATTGCTGCCTTGGGCGGCTCTCATCTTGAGATGGGAGACCATATGCTTACCCGTGAATATTTCCCTGCAGCACCATTGGCAATGAGTGATGCTCTTAAAACAGCTATGGTAAGATACTATGACTTTCAGACGGCTTATCAGAATTTTTTGAGAGGCACTACCTCCAAGGCTGCTTATCTGCCTGTGGTCAGTACTTCGTCCAATTATTCTGTAAATGCTTGGCCCCCCAAGAGCTATTCTATCACTACTTTTGCAAAGAAGGTTGGTAATTGTGATGTACTTCATTTCTTGAATTTTCTCAATACTGACGATCTTTCCTGGCGTGATGTTTGGGGAACACGCACTTTTCCAGACAAATATACAGGTATTCCCATAACTGTAACTGCCAATCGCAAGATAGATAAGGTTTGGGCGGCATCTCCTGATAGTCATGCTGGAGCAGTACAGGAGCTTGCTTTCACACAGAAAGGAGATGATGTTTCTTTTGTGCTTCCTTCTTTGGAATATTGGACTATGGTGGTGATGGAAGGTTCCAATGATGAGGATCATGTCTATATCACAGGAGAGGCAGTACAACTCGATGGGCATGCTGCTTACGACTTGGCCTATGCAGTTCCTATGACAAACAAGGGGGAAGGCAAGGTTTTCAAAGTGACAACTTACCTAAAAGCTAATGAATTGTTCAAGTTTACTAATGGCCGTGACTGGAGATATTGTAAGAGTTATTGTGCTGAGTATAAAGATTATCAGTTTAATTCTTTTGTCAGTCTTGCTCATATTACAACCTTGGGAGAGGATTTTAAGTTCATGGTTCCTGAGGCAGGGTATTATGATATCACCATCGACTTAGAGAAGATGAGAGTTTATCTTACCAAGGCTGACCTCTCAGGGCTGTCTGCTATAATAGCCGACAAATCTCCTTCTGGTGAGTTTGCATCTTGGTATTCTGTGAGTGGAGTGCCCGTAGACAAGCCACGTAAAGGGATATATGTACGTAATGGAAGAAAAGTTTTGTTTTAAGATGAAGGGTGGATTTGTACCCTTCACCATCTGCCCCCTGTGTTTAATGAGCATTTATACAGAAAAGTCAAAATTACCATCAAGAAGTGTCAACAAAGGGCGTTGTTCATATCTGCCCAAGGCGTTGGGCAAAGTTGCTCATCGTATTGAGCAAAGTGCATAGTTGTACGTGATGACTTTTCCTTTACCCTATAGTAACTATGCAACAGGTTCTTTTGGTATTGTTAGTACTTCTGTAGAGATTATAAACGTTTGTATATAACTTGTATCTTTTAAGTCTGTTATGACTATTAACCGGCTGGTTTTCAGCATGTATGCCCTTTTGTTTATTTGTATTTTTAATGAATGTCATCATAACCTATTAATAAAAAGACTATCTTTGCAATCGTTAATGTAAACAAATGCAATTAGTGCAAATAGTCAGACTTAATATTTAAAACCTATTTTATAGTAAAATCATGACAATCAAGCGATTTTTTGCTTTAGCTTTTGCTTTGGTTGTCCTCTTTTTGGCAGAGGCGCAATCTATAGTAGATAACCCAGTGGCATCAAGCGAAGCCATTGTCATAAGTGGCAATGCGCGTTTTACGGTCTTGACCCCCGAGATGATACGTATTGAGTATAGTGAAAATGCTCGGTTTGAAGACCGTGCTACGTTTACTGTGCTCAACAGAAAGCTTGAAGTTCCAACTTTTATAAAGTCAGAGGACGATACCTTTCTTTATATAGAGACATCTAATCTCAAGTTGAAGTATCGCAAGGGTACAGATCCTCGTACTGTACCAGCATCAGCCAATAATCTGAAAGTTGTTGTCAGCAATCATGGCGTACCTTCGGTTTGGTATCCAGGCAAACCTGACCCACAGAATCTGAAGGGTACCTGCCGAACACTGGATGGCTTGATGGGTGACAGTAAGCGCAGTGAGATGGAGAATGGTTTGGTCTCTCGCTCTGGATGGGCAGTGATTGATGATGCCTGGACAGCTACGCGTGCTGATGGAGGAAGTTCTTATGCTCTCGTTTATAATAATGAGGTGGGGTATTCCTGGTGGGCACCCCGTGCTGACGAACATGCTATGGATACTTATCTTCTTGGTTATGGCGACAATTACAAAAAGGCAGTGTCCGATTATACTAAGATTGCAGGAAAAATTCCGTTGCCTCCCGATTATGTATTTGGATATTGGTATAGTAAGTATGCTTCTTATTCGGCACAGGATTATCGTAATATCATGGCAGACCTGAAAACAAACAAGATTCCTACTGATGTGATGATTTTGGATATGGACTGGCATTGGAATGGTAACGACTATAGTCAATCTGCGGGTCGGGGAGGATGGACAGGCTGGTCGTGGAACACTAATTTGTTACCAGACCCTAAAGGCTTGTTGGCTGATATGCATAGTCAGAACTTTAAGACGGCACTCAATCTACACCCTGCTGATGGTATTAACGAGATAGAATCGCCAGCTTATTTCTCTCAGATGCGAAAGGATTTGAATAGCAAGTATCTTGAAGGTAATACCATTAAGTGGAGTTTGGACTATACCGATTTTACAAAGTCGTTCTTTCGTAATATTATCAGAGATCATGAAAGTGAAGGCGTAGATTTCTGGTGGCTCGATTGGCAGCAGTATCTTACCAGTCCTTATACCAAGGCTTTGAGTGAGACTTTCTGGTGCAACCATGTCTTTTTTAACGAGGCTACTAAGCGTACTGACCATCGCCCCGTCATCTTTCATCGTTGGGGAGGCTTGGGAAGCCATCGCTATCAGATAGGATTCTCGGGTGATGCCAATATCAGTTATGAGGCCTTGGCCTTTGAACCTTATTTTACAGCTACAGCATCCAATGTAGGTTATGGCTATTGGGGACATGACTTGGGAGGACACATGTATTCTAATGATGAATTGGTAAACAATCCAAATTTGGTTTTGCGTTGGATACAGTTTGGAGTATTTACCCCCATCTTCCGCACTCATGCCACAGCTGATGGTAGAGTGGAAAGAAGGATATGGAAGTTCCCCAATTTTCCTACCATCCTTGAGGCTGTCCGCCTACGCTATTCACTTTTCCCATACATATATACAATGGCACGTAAGGCTTACGATACAGGTCTGTCGATATGTCGCCCACTCTACTATGAGTATCCAGAGCAGGATGAGGCGTATATTTATGACGGCGAATATTTCTTTGGCGATGATATCCTTGTGGCTCCTATTACAACTAAGAGCGGTACTAACGGTATGACAGAAAAGGAAGTGTGGTTCCCTGAAGGTCAGTGGTGGAGCGTGGATACTCATGAGCTGATTCAAGGACCTTGTAAGCGTACCTTGTCATACACTGATGAACAGATACCTTACTTTTTCCGCCAGGGTGCCATTATACCTTATAATCCTGAGACGGTAATGAATGTTACCGAGCGTCCAGACAGAATGATTCTCAATGTTGTGTCGGGAGCTAACGGCGAGGGGACTCTCTATGAAGACGATGGCGACAATCCAGACTATGCTTCCAAGTACGCAGTTATCAACTTTGCGCAGGCTTGTGAGGGTCAGATGGGCAGATACATTATCTCTTCTCGCAAGGGTACTGTTGGCAGGGTACCTGTTAATCGTTCCTATCTGTTGCGTATCTTCAACACGCCAACTCCTTTGTCGGCTACTGTGAATGGAAAATCTGCAACATATAGCTATGATTCCAACAAGAAGTGTACTACAGTAGAAGTGCCTTATGGCAGTTGTTCTATTAACAGAACAGTTATTGTCAAGTACAGTGAAACCTTGAATACGGGTATTATCAGCGCAAAGGCAGATAAAATGAAGGTTGTGTATGAAAGAAACAGCAAAAAACTGAAAGGTTCTTTTGAAAGTACTAAAAAAAAAGTTGCGCTCGAAATAAGTAACAGTGTGGGAAAAACTGTGCTCAGAAACACTTACTGCGACGTGAATAGTTTTACAGAAGACCTGACATTTTTGTTTCCACAGCTTTATATCGGCAAAGTGGTAGCAGGCAATCAGATTTATGTTCGGAAATTCATCAAAGAATAAAACGACTCTCATGAAAAGAATAAGTATATGGCTCTGCGCTTTATTTGCAGCTATGATTATGAAGGCTGCGGATATGTCTAATTCCTTAGAGCTGTCGCAGTTGTATATCATCGGTGATGCTACTCCTTATGCTTGGGATGAACAGAAAGCCGGTGAGATGCAGAAGGTAGATGATGGCGTGTTCCGTTGGTCAGGGCATCTTGAGGCAGGCAAAGAGTTTAAATTTATAAACACACGTGCTTTCTTCAAGCATATTGTGGCAACTTGCTCAGGACAGCTTGTTGGCAAGGGCAGAAGCTACAATCTCAATCTCGAGATAAGTTACAGCCTGGATAGTAACAGAGACTTGAAGTTTAAGCCCTCTGCCACAGGTGATTATACAATATATGTGGATTTGCGAAGCATGCAGATGGCACTCTATGATGAGGAACAGGCTGTTAATCTGCCGGACAAACTTTATGCTACTGGTTCTGCTCTCAACGGAAAGATTGTTGAGATGGAAGTGATGGGAGGTATAGAATATAAGTTAGCTGACGACTTCAAGTCTGGCAGTATTATCTTCCGAGATACTCCACAGCCCACAGCTTCCACAAAGTATTATATCCCTTTGTTCGATGGGGTAGACATAACTTTTGGCAAGGACGTGAAAGCTTCTTTAAAAGAAACCACCAATGGCGATGAAGAGGGATGGAGTGTTGCTGTTCCAGGCAAATATACTTTCTATCTGCGTAAGGATTTACAGTTAGCGTACGCCAAGGTGTTCAAGCCTTTTAGTACACTCTATTTAGTAGGTGGCTGTTGTGCATCAGCTTGGAACTATTGGGATGCAAGTAGCCGTTTTACTCCCAATCCATCCAAACCCGAAGAGTTGAAATGGGAGGGATATTTGTCACCGAACTGGAATGATTCCCGTGACGAGCCTAATAAGCTGAAGATATTAACAGCTCACGATTGGCTCTCAGAGTCTTATCATCCATATGTGGCCGATTATCCTTTGGTTGGCGAATATAATTTCCGTACAACAGGTAGTGACGATTTTAAATGGATTATCTACGATGCTGGTATGTATCGTGTTGCGGTCAATACATTGGCAGAAACCATGAAGGCTGTGAAACTGAGCAATGATGCTAAACTGAATGGAGCTAATCAGTCAACAACTGCAATAGGCAGTGTAAAGGAGCCTTCGTTGGTCAAGGTGGCATGCAGCCGTGGTGCAGTGTATGTCAAGTCTGCTGTCGGAGAGGTGGCAGTATCTGTTTACACCATAGACGGTAAACGTATGGCTTCAGTTCCAGTTGTTATGGATGGTATTGTGGCAGAAGGTTTGTCTAAAGGCATTTATGTCGTTAAGTTAATTGGAAATACGGTATGTCTTTCACGCAAAGTCGTGATGGATGAATGAAATGAAAAAATATTAACGCTAATATAAATTTTAAATTAGATGATTATGGTACAAAAAATTACTCGTTCTTTAATGTGCTGCGTTTTGTTTGCCATGAGTGTTGTGGCTTCTTTTGCAGCAGACAAGTTGATGATTGTCGGTGACGCTGTTTGGGGTGGATGGACTCCTGCTAATAGTGTTGTTATGTTGCCTGATGGCGAAAATGTGTTTAAGGCGACTGTTTATCTGAAAAAGGTAGATGGTGAGACTGTTAAGGAGGGATTTAAGTTGCTGACTGCTGCTAATTGGGATTGCTTACAATATCATGCAGGTGACAGCGACGTTGAACTTGAAGAAGGTGTAGCTGCTCAGCTGTACGATAACCAGGAGAATGATAACGACAAGAAATTTCAGGTAAAGGAGTCTGCAAACTATGATGTAGTTTGCGACCTCAATACCAAGACCATTACTGCCACCAAGTCTGCTTATCAAGAGCACCCTGTCAATCACAATGCTTTGTGGATGGTTGGTGATGCTACTTCTGGTGGTTGGGATTTTGGCTCTTTAACCCCGCTGACACAGGATTTGGAGAATCCAATGGTTTTTAAAGCTACGACCTATTTGAAGGTTGGTGAGATGAAAATAGCTCAGAATAATGATGGTGGCTTTGGTCAGACTTTCTATTTGAGAGATGCCACAGATGATACTAAGGTGGTTTTTGGCGGTGAAGATAACAAGTGGCCAATCACCGAGGCAGCTACCTACGATGTGACGGTAAATCTTTTAGACATGACAATCGATATCAAAAAGCATTATGCCGATTTCGTAGTAGATCATCTGTTTGTGATAGGCGATGCTATCTGGAGCGGTTGGGGATTTGCCAACAGTACCGTACTTCTTCCTGACGAAGATGGAATTTGCAAAGCTACTCTTTATCTTGAGGCAAATAAAGGATTTAAGTTGATGGCTGAGAGCGACTTCAATGGTTATCAGCTCCGTGCAGGCAATGAAGATGTTGTTTTGGAGAATGGTACTGCTGCTCAGATGTTTTCTTCTGAGGCAAACCGCAACGATACGAAGTTCAAGGTAAGCGAGTCTGCCAACTATGACATTGTTTGTGATGTAAATAACAAAACTATTACCCTAACCAAGTCAGCTTATCAGGATGCCCATGCCAAACATGCTGAGTTGTGGATGATAGGCGATGCAACTCCAAATGAATGGCAGATAGACAAAGGTGTACTATTGACGCAGGATGCAGAGAATCCTATGGTTTATACCGCAACAGCCGATCTAAAAGAGGGTGAGTTCAAGTTTATTGTCAATAAGTATATGGGATTTGATCAGACTGCTTATGTAAAGGATGCTGCAGACGACAGCAAGGTTGTATATGGTGGTGACGACAACAAGTGGAATATTACCGAGGCTGGTACTTATGATGTGAAATTGAATCTTGCAGATATGACGATTTCTGTCATCAAGAAAGGTTCAACTGGTATTTCGTCGGTGAATGCAGATGTAACTTCTTCTGCCGAATATTATACACTTGATGGCAAGCGTGTGAATGGTTTTTCTGGTAAGGGAATCTATATCAAGCGTCAAGCTGGTAAGTCTGTTAAGGTAGTTGTTACCAAATAACTCCATTTCTTAATATAGGTATAAGCCCTCATACGTGCTTATGGGGGCTTACATTTGCATTTTTCTCTTCTGACAGCTCATATTCTCATTATACAATAATATTTTCTTCGATTTGTAAAGTGTTGATTGTTAGTTGGTTGCGAAAATACTATTTATCTTTTCGTTATATATACGTTAGTCTTCTTGTATCATGTTGGTAATGGCTGTAATTTTGCACCACAGTCTATGACATACAACTATAATATGAATTAATAAATATGAACAAGTTTTTGAATGTTATGAGAGCCGTTGTCTTGTCGATGGCATTGGGCTCTTTGCTCCAGGCGCAAGCTTCGGTAGCTGATGCAAGGAATTTTCAGATACCTGGTCCCAAGGCTGACGGTATTGCTGGTGCTGCCGTTCCTTATGTACGGTATGATTCTCAGAAGGCATCTTTAGGTGGAGGTGCCACCTTGAAGACTTCGGCGATGATGGATCGTTTCAACATTGCGTCTCAGGCTTCCGAACATAGTTATGTGGAATTGCCTGGCAATGGTGCCTGTGCAGAGTGGACAGTACATGTCATTGAGGATGCCAAAGTCGTAGGGCGTGGCGTTACCATGCGCTTTACCATTCCTGATACAGGTGATGGTATGGGACAGAAAGGTTCCCTCGATGTTTACGTCAATGGCAATAAGGTGAAGACCGTTGACCTAAACTCGTATTGGATGTGGCAGTATTTTGCCAGTGGCAATCCTTCTGATGCTCCCGATGGAGGTGTTGGTTGTTTCGCTTTTGATGAGGTTCACTTTCTATTGGACGAGCCTCTTAAGGAAGGAGACAGAATCAAAATCCAGAGCAGTGGTGCCAATGGCTTGACTTATGGTGTTGACTTTTTGGAGATAGAAGATGTTGTCAATCCCATAGTACGTCCAAGTGGTGCGGTAAGTGTAACCGACTTTGGTGCCTGTCCTGATGACGGAAAGGATGACCTTGCAGCTTTTGTGGCAGCAGTGAAGGCTGCTGATGCTGGCAGCAAGGTGGTATATATTCCAAGAGGTACGTGGCATCTCAGTGGTATGTGGAACATCTACTGCAAGGATGTGAAGATTACGGGTGCTGGTATCTGGTACACCAATATACAGTTTACAAGTGATAAGGCTTTTGGTGGTGGTATTTCTGGTGGTAATGGCAGCAATGGTGGTGCAGATGGCTATTGCAAGAACTTAGAGTTCTGCAACATGTATATCAACTCTAATCTCCGCTCTCGCTATAATCAGCAGGCCGTATACAAGTGCTTCATGGATGTGTTCTGTGATGGTTCTGTTATTCACGATGTATGGGAGGAACACTTCGAGACTGGTTTTTGGTTTGGCGACTATAATGGTGCTATGGACTATAGCGATGGCGTGAAGGTTATCAACTGCCGCATTCGTAATAACCTTGCTGATGGTGTCAACTTCTGTCAGGGTACAAGCAATGCAGCAGTCTATAACTGCTCCATCCGCAATAATGGCGATGATGGCTTGGCTTGTTGGAACAACAGTTATATGAACGCCAAGGATGAGGAGAACAATGTCTTCGCTTACAACACCATCGAGTTTATCTGGCGTGCAGGTGGCATTGCGCTCTATGGCGGTAGCGGTCATCATGTTTACAACAACTACATCCGCGATATGTTCATGGCAGCAGGTATTCACCTGAATACAACTTTTGATGGATATAAGTTCAGCAACAATAAGGGCATTACTTTCGAAAGCAATATCCTTGTACGTTGCGGCACCAATGCCGACAGCTGGAATGAAGATTTGGCTGCCGTCGACTTGAAGCAGGATGTGAAGAACATAACATTCCGCAACACACAGATTTACGATTCTCCTTTCGATGCCGTGCGTACATTGACAGGACCAAGTAATGTCGTGTTCTATGATACTCAAATCTTAGGTACGGGTCTTACAGGTGAGGATATTACTTATTCTTGTGTGGGGCATACTTGTGGCGCCATGCGTATAGCTGATAAGAATGTGAAGTTTGACGGCTTGAAGATTGCCAACTATGGAAGTGACAAGAAAGGCAATAACTCAACTTATCCATTCTGGACAGACAACAATAAAGATCTGTCCCAGTCTTTAGGTGCGGTGCTTTTAGGTAATAACGTTTCCTATGTCGTTCCTGAGCCAGGCAGGGTAATCCTGCCAGTTCCTGTTGTCGACCCTTGGGAGAATGTAAAGGGCTATGATCTTGAATTGAAAGAACTTTCTTGGAGAAATCAGAACGATGAGTATAACCTCCAGGAAGGTGACCAGGTCGTTTTGTATGGTAAGATAAAGAATAATTCGGATATAGATATTCCAGAGAAGGCTAATTTTACAGTTGCTGTCAATATTGATGGAGTCTCAAAAGGTTCTGTTACTATAAGCGACGGCTTGAAGGCTCATGAGTCTGTTGACTTTAAACTTGCTTCTTCATGGGAAAGTGTGAAGGGCGGTCATGTTGCAGTTGCGACAGTGTGCCCGGATACAGATCTCAAAAATGAACTGACCGAAGACAACAACTCTCGTACCAAGCGTTTCAATGTGTCAGCTTCTGCAGACGACATCAATAAGTTCACACCTGTTACAGGAGGCTACGATCTGGTTGTCACCAAGGTGTTTGTCAGCAACAAGAAGGAAGAGGATGCCATCAATACTGGCGACCACCTCGTGATGGGCGCAGTCATCGCCAATGCTGGTGACAAAGATATTCCTGCAGGTACGAAGATTGGTCTTCAGTTCCAGATGGACGGCAAGACATACGGAACAGGTTTTATCACTTGGTGCGATACTTTCAAGGATGGTTTGAAATCGCATGCAACGGCTACGTTGATTGCCAATGGTGGCGGTGGCTCTGTGACAACAGGTGGTGCAGATAATTACTTCATCGCTCCTGAGGGAAGTCATACCATTACTGCCTGGATTGACGATACCAACGATTGGAAAGAGGTTGATGAAAATAACAACAAGAAGGATATGATCCTTATAATCCCATTCGGTGGTGTTAAGTATCTTGCTGATACTGACTTTCCTGACGATGTTAGCGGTGAAAATCCTTCAGTACCTGTCGTGAAGTCTACAATCGTCAACGGCATCAAGTATGAAATCGTCAACGACTATGCCCAGGTTGCTGGTTGGGATGAGCTGACTTTTCCTGCCAATGGTATTGCTGTCATCGAGAAGAACGTGAAGATTGGTGACAACTACTATGATGTGAAGCGTATTGCCGGAGGTTACGACGACAAACTGAGCGGCAGCAAGTGCGACGAGGCGGGTGCGTTCTATAGTTGTAGCCAAATCAAGGGTATCGTTTTGCCTTATGGCATCGAGGCTATCGGCGATCATGCCTTCAAGAATGCAAGCATTGAGTACTTCAATCTGCCTGGTTCGCTTTCCACCATCGGTGCTTGGGCGTTCGAGAATACTCAGTTGACTAATGTGACTTTGCCCTGGACGATTAACAACTTGGGTGAAGGTGCATTCTATAACATTCCAACCCTTACAACCGTGGTATGGACAGCCAATGTGTGGAGCTTCCCTAATATGGTGTTCAACAGTCCTAACGTGAAAGATGTTTACTTCACCTTGCCCTACAGCATTTCTGAGAAGGGTGACTGGACATGGAACAACAATACATTGCCACGTTTCCATACACGTCCTGCTGGCATCGAATCATGGAAGAGTGCAGGTTATGAGAATATTGATGATCAAGTCATCATCAAACCAGAGGCAAATCTTGTGCCCTATTCGTTCAATTTTGATGTCGATTTCACCGATGTGTCAGGAATCTCAGCCTATAAGGGCGCATACGATGAAGGTAAAGGTGCTGTTGTCTTGACGAAGGTGAACAAGATTGGAGCTCAGAACGGCTTCTTGGTTCGTGTTAATGACGTGCCTGTAGGAGGCTACTCCAAGGAGTATACAGCCAGGATTCTCGATAATGGTGATGATTGTGACAGCTTTGAGGGTAACAGCATCTGGGCTTCCACAACTCCCACCTACATCACAGATGAGAATCAGTATTATTTTGCTAATGGATGTTTCAACCGCTTGACAGAGCCCAGGTTCGTGCCTGGTATGAATGCTTGGCTCAATCTCTACGACAAGGCAGGAACTGCAAAAGATGCACTTGGCTTTGACTTCCTTGCACCTCCTTCGTCAACAGGTATTCATTCTGTTCAGGTAGACAACAACGAGAGCACTGCTTATTATACTCTCAGTGGTGTGAAGATAGCGAAACCTACAACTAAAGGTGTGTATATTTATAAAGGAAAGAAGGTGGTGTTCTAATGGGATTTTAATGGTGTTATAACCGCATTCTAATAGTTTAATCTCCAATTGGAATTTCTATAGCTTTAAGATGAACTTTTGCCAACAATGTGGCGTTGTTCCGTCAAAAATGTGTATTTTTGCATGCAACATATTGGGTTCTTGAGCTTGAAGAAATTCCAGTTGGAATTTTCGGGTTTGAAGAAGACAATTGTTTTAAGTAAAATGAATATGAATAAAAGAAAAGTTTATGTAGTCCCAGAGGTGAGGATCGTAGAGGTTTGTCAGGAGAATCTGATGAACAATCCTACGTCATGGGATGACGGCAGTGGCAATAAGCAGCCGATTGTCGAAGGTAATCCTAACGACAGAAGTGACAACTATGCCAAATGGCATGGTTTTAATGTGTGGGAAGATGATATTAAGTATTGATAATGTATTAAAAAAGAATAAGATGAAGATGAAACTCTTTTTCAGAATTTCGGTGCTTGCCTTGTGCATCTCGATGTCCTTGTCGTCTTTTGCCCAAGATCAACAGGATAGAATTAGTGTTGAGGATATAGACTGGTCTGCTTATAATCAGAGTTTAGGGTCAATTGTCGGCACTTCGGATGCGCCGAAAATAACATATTTGTATGCAACAACTCCCAAAAAGTTTGTGACAGTGGGTGGTCGCTATGGAGCACAGCCTATCCTGGCAGAGGTGGGTATGAACTTCTATGTAGAGAAAGTCAGCGACGCTGACGATAGTCCTTATTACATCCACTCATGGGTGAATAATCCTACAACTTCTCAAGGAACTGGAAATGCCGACTATCTTGGTGTCAAGCCTACCATGGTTTCTGATGAGCGCATCTATTCTGAGCCGAAAGATGAAGCTAATAAGTCCATTTATTTGTTTGTGGATCGTGGAAAGCTTAATGCCGAGGATTATAAGGATGCGAGTGGTAATTTGATTAATTCTTCTCCCGATAGGGTACAATGGTATATTGAGCCTGTTAGTAACACCAAAAATGGTTATAAAATCTATTCTACATGGAGTGACAATAAGGGATATAGCGATGGTGTAGTGCGGAATTATTACCTGAGTTATTACCAAGGTCCAATAGAAGAAGGCAAACCACAGAAGAAATTCCTGGTGGTTACTACGGAAGAAAGCAAGGCAGAGACGTTCTTTTTTATCCAGATAGATGACTACCGTAAGGTCATTAACAGCCAGACTAAAAAGTATATCAATGTATCTGGTCTTGTGCAGGATGCTCGTTTCGAACGAAACAACAAAGGTATTAATGGTGACTTGCGTGGTGATTATGATACAAAGTCAAAGGACAATGTTTGGCAGTTCCGTTACAACAGAAACGAAGATACCTATGTTTTCCCAGATTTGCAGGATAATGTGCAAGATCTGGCATATATGACGGCTTGGGTAGGACCTAAAGGCGATTTTAATGGTCAAACAGGCAACTATTTGATTCAGAAAATCACAGGCTTGAAGCCTGGTCTTTATCGTGTCAATTGCCAAGGTTTTTATTTCAATCCTGGAAATCCGAACGACAAGGACAACACTTCTTTTGTCTTTGCTTCGCAAGACTATACGAATATAAGCAATCAGACAACTCTGAAGACCATTGAATCCGCAGACTGGGGCTCGATGCGAAATATGGCCTTTAATGGTACCTCACCAACAGAGGATGGCTTGAATGGTTTTAAGAATATTGTTATCAAGTATTGTGTCAATGCTGGTAAGATATTCGCAGAGAGTAATCATTATGAAGATAAGGATGTGGACAGTCGTAAGTACGACAACAGTGTGGCAGTCCTCGTAAAGGCGGATGAAGGTTCAGAAACTGGTACTCTCTACATCGGTGCTGGCAAGAGAGCCAACGAGGGAGGTTATGCCTATTTCGACAATTTCCAACTTTTCTATATGGGAGACAAGCAGTGGTATCTCGATGCTACGAACACAAGCACCTCTGAGTTTTCTACTGCCAAGAACACCGGTGATACTTACTACACTCCAAGTGGCATCAACCGCAATCCTGAGGGTGATGACCAGTATAAGTTCCCCGTTATTTACAACATACGCCGCTACTTCAACGTGGGCAAGTGGGAAAGCCTTATTCTTCCTTGCACACTGACGGGCGACCAGGTAAAGCAGACATTCGGAGGCGACCAGAAGGTGAAACTCAGTGCCTTTGACAGGGTGGAAGGAACCTGTGTCTATTTCAAGACTGTTGATACTGATAAGGAGGGTATCGTTGCTGGCAAGCCTTATATCATCAAGGTGGGCAAGGAGGCCGATATCAAGACAAAGAAGGATGAATACACATTCCCTTGGGGTAACAATACCACGGTAAAGGTAAAAGGACCTATCTATCAGGTAAAGGGTGTTGTTCCTCCTACATTTACTGGTGATGGCGTGACAACAGTAGAGAAAACTTCTGGTGGTTATAAGGTTCAGTTCCATGGCTTCTATTATGACCCAGGTGCAGCTCCTACGAATGCATACGTGGTTAATAATGGTGATATGTATCATCTCAGTTCTGCTTGGAACAGCTTTGTGGGTACAAGTTGGTATGTCACCATAACAGATGCACAAGGCAATGCTAAGGCACTCTCGTTCAGCTTTGATGGCGATTCTTCTACGACAGCCATAGAGAACGTGGCAGGACAAGAGGACGCTGCGGTTCAAACCGATGGGTTTGTTTATAACCTGAGCGGGCAACGCGTGGGTACTCGAAATGATATGAGCAATCTTTCTTCTGGCATATACGTCGTGGCTGGTAAGAAGTTTGTTGTTAAGTAATGTATGAACGCCAAATCATGAATGTAATAGAGAAGAGCATTATTGGCAAGAAAAGCCAGGAGGCCTGTGAGGATGGATTGGTCGTGACCGATGATTTCATCGCCGTGATAGACGGCAGTACGAGCAAGACCCCAAAGCATCTCAATCCAGAGATGAAGAATGGTCGTTATGCCATGATGCTCATCTCTGAATATATCAGACAAGAATTGAAGGCGGATGCCTTGGCAGATGATTTCTGCCAAGGTATCACGCATTATATATGCGATAAAGTGTATAAGCCTTTGGGCGTGGCTGAGCGATTGTTGCAGCATCCCGAGGAACGCCTTACGGCTTCTGCCGTTATTTACAGCAGGACAAGGCAAGAGGTGTGGATGGTGGGCGATTGTCAGGCTCTCATCGGCGGAAAACTCTATGAGAACGGTAAGCCCTACGAGCAAGAGATTGCAGAGAAGCGAGTTGACTTGATAAAGGAAGGAATGCTTCCTGCTGAGGCTCGCAGGCAAATAGAGCCTTTGCTCGTTGAGGCGATGCTTTCGGGACAAAACAAGACTTATACTGTTATTGATGGATTCCCCATCTATCGGGAGGGGGTAAAGGTAGTGTCTGTATCTTCTTCCGAGACAGTTTCTGCCTCTTCCGAGATTGTATTGGCGAGCGATGGCTATCCTTTTCTCAAGCCTACTCTGGCAGAGAGTGAGGAAGCCTTGGCTAATCAAATTGCCAACGATCCTCAAAATATCAGCTGTTTCATAGCTACCAAAGGCCTTGTAGAAGGCAACAAGAGTTTTGACGACAGAACCTATATCCGCTTCCTGCCATAGGCTGTTGGGGCGATAAGGCCAGATAAACGTATATAAATAACATGGGCTGCCAGGATTACTGGCAGCCCTATTACGTTAGTATGTTATGAAAAATTTGAGAGAAATGAAACTTCACAGTTTC
>ERZ1034730.180-NODE-180-length-28224-cov-15.480138_pt1 | contig 28224 bp, 19 predicted proteins | sample MGYA00520650_ERZ1034730 | MGnify/ENA primary metagenome ERZ1034730 (study PRJEB33766, sample SAMN09781702) | gut metagenome | biome: gut microbiome | host: Homo sapiens | place: Madagascar | study: EMG produced TPA metagenomics assembly of the PRJNA485056 data... | reverse complement strand
TTTGCAGAAGAAAAGCTGCACTCGGCAATTTGAAAACAAGTTTTCATTGCGCTCGTTTGCGTTATCTTTGCAGAAGAAAAGCTGCACTCGGCAATTTGAAAACAAGTTTTCATTGCGCTCGCTTGCATTATCTTTGCAGAAGAAAAGCTGCACTCGGCAATTTGAAAGCAAGCTTTCATTGCGCTCGCTTGCACTATCTTTGCAGAAAATTAGACACATGAAAGCAGTAAAGCCAAAGAAAAATTTGGGTCAGCATTTCCTTACTGACCTCGGTATTGCCAAGCGAATAGCCGATACGGTAGACGCTTGTCCTGATTTGCCCGTGCTCGAGATTGGTCCGGGTATGGGTGTGCTCACCCAGTATCTTATAGAGAAACCACGACCTGTAAAAGCAGTGGAAATCGACTCTGAGTCGGTGGCTTATCTTCACGAGAACTTTCCACGTCTCAAGGACAATATCATAGGTGAGGATTTCCTGCGTATGGACCTCACACGTATCTTCGACGGGCGACAGTTCGTGCTGACGGGCAATTATCCCTACGATATTTCCTCGCAGATATTCTTTAAGATGCTCGACTACAAGGACCTCATTCCCTGTTGCACGGGAATGATTCAGCGCGAGGTGGCGTTGCGCATCGCCTCAGAGCCTGGCAACAAAGCCTATGGCATCCTGAGTGTCCTCATACAGGCATGGTACAGTGTGGAATATCTCTTTACCGTAGACGAGAATGTATTCAATCCTCCCCCTAAGGTGAAGAGTGCCGTGATCCGCATGACACGCAATGAGGTGACCGACTTAGGTTGCGATGAGTTGCTCTTCAAGCGTTTGGTAAAGACGGTATTCAACCAGCGTCGCAAGATGTTGAGAGTGAGTCTGAAGCAGATGTTCCCTGGGCAGACTCCCCGCGAGGATTTCTATACAGCCGATGTGATGACCCGTCGCCCCGAGCAGCTTTCGGTGCAGGAGTTTGTGGAACTTACCAATTATGTGGGAGCAGAACTGGAAAGACTACAGGCTGAGAAAAACAGCTAAGTGACGGTAAAAAAATAACTTGGTACGATTTGAGTGAAAAATGAACCACATCAATAAGGTCATGGCCTCATCTTTTTGGCTATTTTCTTCTCTCTCATCGGTCATATAGCCCGCTATACTCCCTCTTCGAGAGAAGAAAATATCTCAAAAATATGAGGCTCAAATCATACCAATTTATATTTTCACCGTCACAAAAAGAAGGCTGACGAGCAAAAGAGGCTCTAAATGTTTGGCGGTTACGCAAAATATGCCTATATTTGTGGCTTGAATTGTGATAACAGACAATAAAAGAATTTATTAACAATAAGCAAAATTGAAAATATGATAGACGTAAAAGAAACTTTGAACAAAGCAGGCGAGCGCATGGAGATGGCTGCAATGTATCTGGCAGAAGAACTTTCGCATATCCGTGCCGGTCGTGCCAACGTAGCCATCCTCGATGGTGTGAGAGTGAACAGTTATGGCAGTATGGTGCCTCTTAATCAGGTGGCAAATATCACAACTCCTGATGCTCGTACCATCGCTATCCGTCCTTGGGACAAGAAAGCTATCAAGGATATTGAGAAGGCCATTATGGACAGTGGAGTGGGTATCACTCCTGAAAACAATGGTGAGATAGTACGCTTGGGCATTCCACAGCCTACAGGTGAGCGCCGTAAGGAACTGGTAAAGCAGTGCAACAAGATAGCTGAGAAGGCAAAGGTTGAGGTGCGCAACGTGCGTCAGGAAATCAAGGAGAAGCTGAAGAAGGCCATCAAGGACGGACTGTCTGAAGATCTTGAGAAGGATGCTGAGAACGACTTGCAGAAGTTGCACGACAAGTACATCAAGCAGTTGGAAGCTCTCATGGACGACAAGGAGAAGGAAATCATGACCGTCTAAAGTCGTAGGATGAAAGGACTTGTCATCAAAAATACTGGAAGCTGGTACACCGTCAAGACTGACGATGGCCAGCTTATTGAAAGCAAGATAAAGGGCAATTTCCGTCTGAAGGGAATACGCAGCACCAACCCTGTGGCTGTTGGCGACCATGTGCAGCTTATTACCAATCAGGAGGGAACCGCCTTTATTTCTGCCATAGAAGACCGTCGCAACTACATTATCCGCAAATCGCCCAATCTGAGTAAGCAAAGCCACATCTTGGCTGCCAATGTAGACCAGGCTTTGCTGGTGGTGACGGTGAATTATCCACAAACCTCCACAACTTTTATCGACCGATTCTTGGCTGGCGCAGAGGCTTATCGTGTGCCTGTCATTCTGGTATTCAATAAGCGAGATATCCTCTCTGAGGAGGAGTTGCACTATGAGCAGATGATGCGAAAACTCTATGAGACTATTGGCTATCAGTGTGTCGAGCTGTCTGCTGCCACCGGTGAGGGAATGGAACAGTTGATTCCTCTTATCAAGGACAAGATATCTTTGCTCAGCGGCAACAGTGGAGTAGGCAAGTCGACGCTTATCAACCAGTTGGTGCCTGAGGCCGACCAACGTACAGCTGAAATCAGCGATGCTCATAATACGGGCATGCACACCACCACCTTCAGCGAGATGATAGCGCTGTCGGCTGGAGGTTATCTCATCGATACTCCCGGTATCAAGGGCTTTGGTACCTTTGATATAGAGAAGGAAGAATTGACGAGTTATTTTAAGGAGATATTCCAGTTCTCAGAGAACTGCCGTTTCTCCAACTGCACCCACACCCACGAACCGGGTTGTGCCGTTATCCGTGCTGTGGAAGACCATTACATAGCCGCCAGCCGTTATCAAAGTTATCTTTCCATGCTCGAAGACAAGGACGAGAACAAGTATAGGGAGTCTTTTTAGGGGTGTAACGAAACTGAAAGAACTAAGAACAAGATAAAGATGCCAAACAATGAGCTAAAGGATTTCAAGCAGCGCTTCGAGGAGGGCGAGTTCGCACAGAGTGCCGAGCTCAGTACCCGTTATCTCGATGAAAACATTCTGATATTCGACAATATCAGGGTGTTGGCTAATCCTGATCCCGTAAGATTGCAGATGAATATGATAGCCTCCTGCCAGGCTGGCAACGTGAGGCTCAACATCAACGGCAAGGTGATAGAGATCGGTAAGAACGATATCTTTGTGTGTCCGCCCAACAATACGCTCGACATCATGGAGGTTTCGCCCGACTTTGCGTGTACGGCTATGTGTTTGTCCAACTTAGGTCTGCAAAACATTCTGCACTCTCATATCAGCATCTGGAATCGTGCCATGTATGTTGACAAGGTTTCGGTGGTGAAGATGACAGAGGAAGAAATGCTCTTCTATGCCAAGTTTACCGACCTGGTGCGTCTTTGTCTCGATGCTGACTACATGCAGCTTACATCGTGGAATCCCTATCGCCGCGAAATCGTTGAGACGCTGCTCAAGAGTGCATTGTTGGCGTTGTGCAACAATTTTTCTTCTACCATAGAGAAGGATGATAAAAACGCTTCTTCCACGACAAGCGACCTTTTCGACAAGTTTCTTGAACTGTTGCAGCAGAGCGAGATCAAGCATCAGCCGGTGGAGTATTTTGCCCAGCAACTGTGCATCACCCCCAAATATCTGTCCATCGTGTGCAAGCGGCATTCCGGCAAGACTGCCATCGACTGGATAACTGAGTACACTCTTTCGGATATTACTTATTATCTGCGATCTACGAGCAAGTCGATAAAGGAGATTTCGGGTATTCTCGGTTTCTCCAACACTTCTTTCTTTGGCAAGTATGTCAGAGAACATCTCCATACTTCGCCTCTGAAGTATCGTGAGAAACTGAGAAAATAAATATTATTTGATTTCCACTTCGTGCAAATCCACGAACTCACCATTCTTTCTCTTTCTCTCCACAAGCATGTTGAAGAGTTTTCGCTTGCGGTCGCCTTCTACAAAGCGGCGAAAGAAGACATTGGGGATAGCCACACCCAGGGCGATGCAGATGATGGCGAGCGATGCCTTGATCATATTGTTCATGCCGACAGTAACCTCGCCAACCACGCCGTGCATATCAATGAAGGCAAAGAGAGCGCGATACATCAAGACACCCGGAACCATTGGGATGACACTCGGGATGGTGATACACTGATGAGGAGTGTGGAACCAGTGGCGCGCCTTGATGACGATGATGCTGATGAGGGCCGAACCTGCCAGAGAACCAATACTGAGACCCATGTCAAGACCAATATTGCCATTACTTGGACCCAGGTTGACAAAGTTGCGGAAACAAACAGCGATGATACCTCCCACAGCAACTGCCGGCAGCAGACGGCGCGGAATGCTGAAGATGGTGGAGAAGCCCATGGCCGATACGGCTGCTGCTATGGCGTATTCCCAGTAGGCATGATGGGGCGTCATGGTAAGGTCGGTCACAAAATTGTCGATGTGGCACACCTGTATGGCGAATGCAATACCGAAAGCCATAGCCAATACCATCAGCAATGTGTTGAGGGCTCTTATCATTCCCACTTCGATATAGCCGTCTACCATGTCGCTTACGAAATTGATAAGTGGCACTCCCGGTACGATAAACAGAGCGCAGGCCATCAGCGGATGCCATGGTGTGGCAGAGAGCATGAAGCCTGGTAGACTGGAGGCAATGGATGGGGTGAGCGACAGGAAAGAGGTGGCCCATGCGATGAGTGTTGCCACGAAAGCGGCAATACCAATAGCTACATAGTTGTTGCAACCCTTAGTAGGCAGGAACATACGAAGGCGGAAACCTAAGATGGCAGCCAGCGAACAATAGAAGAAGGCTGGCCAGTCGCAACCGAACTGTATGCAGAAGCCACCACAGGCGAAGCCGCCGCCCACAGCTACTTGCCATGGTGTGAAACTGCGCTTGGTAGACTTGATGTCCTGCAGAGCCTGCTCATACTGGTCGAGCGAGTAGTCTTCCTTGATGGCGCGCCATGTCAGCTTGCTCACCAATGAGATGGTGGTAAGGTTGATGCCATGCTTCTCGCAGCGCTGAAACTTCGTGAAAGAGTGTTCCTCGTCGCTGTAGTTCACCATCAGCACATTCCAGTTTACAAAAAGGTGGATGTACTGTTCGTCGAGTCCTAAGAAGGCTGCCGTGCGCTTCATGGTTCGCATGATGCGCGATGTGTCGGCGGCACTCTCCATCAGCAGACTGCCTGTACGGAGCAGCAGGTCGAGTTTGCGTCGAAGCTCCGACTCGGCTATCTCCTTGCAGTTGCAGTTGTCCTTGTTGTTGCCGCATTTGCAGTTTTCCTTGCTCTCTTGTTGGGCCAGCAGGGCCTCCATTTCTTTTCCGTGATCCATTGATGTTTTTTATATAACTATTTTTCTCTTTACTTGTTTCTTACTCAAGTTTCGCAAATTATTCATCTTCCTGTCCGTTATTATCCGAACACGAAGATGATGATCTGAATGGTTACGATGCGCAGGAACATGGCGAATGGGTAAACATTGGCGTAGCCCACTGAAGGCGCATCGGCACTGGTCTGGTCTCTCACATAAGCCAAGGCTGAAGGATTGGTGTTGGCACCAGCCAAAACGCCCAGGAGAGTGTAGTAGTTGATGTGGAAGGCATAACGGCCTATGATGCCGCCCAACAAGATTGGTATCATGGTGATGGCTATGCCGTAGAGAATCCATATCATGCCCGACTCTGTGGCTACGGTCTGTATGAACTGCTCGCCTGTGCCCAATCCCACACATGCCAGGAAGATGCAGATGCCTATCTCGCGAATCATCAGGTTGGCTGAAATCGTATTATAGGTCACAAGGTTGTGCTTAGGACCAAAGTATCCTATCAGGATAGCCACGATGAGCGGACCTCCTGTCAGTCCGAGTCGCAGACTCTCTGAAATGCCCGGGATAAAGAATGGTATGTTGGCAACGATACATCCTAACATGATGCCCAAGAAGATAGGTATCAGGTTGGGGTAGTTGAGTCGTTTCATCTGGTTGCCCAGTACCTTCTCGGTATGGCTGATAGCCAACTCTGTGCCTACTACTGTAACTCGGTCGCCCAACTGCAGCTTGAGGCTTGGAGTGGCAATAAGGTCTACACCTGCACGGTTTACTCGGGTGATGTTGGTACCCAGGTTGGAACGTATCTGCATCTGGCTGATGGTCTTGCCGTTGATGCCTGGTTTGGTGATGAGGATACGGCGGGTTATCAGCTCGTTGCCAAACTGTTCCCAGTCCATCTCCACCTGTTCGCCCAGCAAGGCTATGATAGGCTCCTGTACGGCAGGATGAGCCACAATGAATACCACATCGTTCTCATTGAGCACGGTATGTCCGTTGACTATCTCATGATGCTCGTCGCTGTCGGGACGGTGAATCTGTGAAATCATGAAGTCGCGTCCCAAGAGCTCGCGTACCTGCTTTACGGTGTCGCCAAATATCATCTTGTTGGTGATTTTCACCGAGAAGGTGTTCAGAGTCATGGCTTCCAAGTGGCCCTTACCGCTCTTTGCCTCGCTCTCCTCCTTCTCCTTATTAATATGTAGAGCAAATCTCAGGATGGCGAACGACAGGATAACGCCGAGCACACCCATAGGATAGGCGATGGCGTAGCCGGCTGCGATGCTGGGGGCATCGATATGGCGCAGGTCGCTGAACGCCTGTTGTGCGGCACCCAGTCCGGGAGTGTTGGTTACTGCACCCGACAGGATACCTGCCATAGAGGTAATGGAAGTTCCCGAAGCATAGAATATTCCCAATGTGGTAGCGATACTCAGCGCTATCACAATGATGCTGAGCATGTTGAGACTTCTACCGCCATTCTTGAACGACGAGAAGAAGCTGGGGCCCACCTCAAGGCCGATGGAGTAAACGAAGAGTATCAGTCCGAACTCCTTCAGAAAGTGGAGCAGGTGCTCATCGAGGTTGAGCGAGAAATGACCGAAGACAAGACCGATGAAAAGAATCCAGGCCAAGCCTAAGGACACACCTTTCACACGGATTTTGCCTAAACACAGGCCCAGCGTAATGACCAAAGCTAAAATCATCACCGAATGGGCTACACCGCCTCCCCAGAGGTCGGGAAAACCATAAAACAGATTCCTTAAAATTTCCATAACTACTTTTTGTAATTCGAGATTCGCAATTTCTCTCTTACGTGCGAATGTTTGGTTCGTATTTGAATTTTCGGGTGCAAAGGTACTAATTTTTATTGATTTATAGCTTTGTCTCATGCTTTTTTTGTACTTTTGCAGCCGAAATTTTATGTGGAGAGGCTTTCCCGCATTTTTCATCGTGCGATAGAAGGAACTTTTGTGACTTCATCGCATGGTTTCAACATACTTTTAAGTAACAAAGTACATTCTCATCATGTTGGATATAAAGAGTTTGGAGGGCAAGCGTATTGCCGTTTTGCTTTCGGGAGGAGTTGACAGCTCCGTAGTGGTTTGGGAGTTCGCCCGTCTGGGCTTGCATCCCGACTGCTTCTATATCAAGATCGGACCCGAGGAAAAGGAAGAGTGGGACTGCTCTTCTGAGGAAGACCTCGAGATGGCTACTGCCGTAGCTGCCAAGTATGGTTGCAAGTTGCAGGTGGTAGACTGTCATCAGGAATACTGGAACGAGGTGACTCGCTACACCATGGAGAAGGTGAAGGCTGGCTATACGCCCAATCCTGACGTGATGTGCAACAGGCTCATCAAGTTTGGTGCCTTCGACGAGAAGATGGGGCACAACTATGATCTGATAGCAACTGGTCATTATGCGCAGACAGAGATCGACGAGCAGGGCGATAAGTGGCTGGTGACAAGTCCCGATCCAGTGAAGGATCAGACCGACTTCCTGGCACAGATTTATTCCTGGCAGCTTCGCAAGGCCATCTTCCCCATTGGGCATCATGTGAAGAACGAGGTGCGTGAGATAGCCGAGGCAGAACATCTCGTCAATGCCAAGCGCCGCGACAGCCAGGGCATCTGTTTCTTGGGGCAGATCAACTACAATGACTATATCCGCCGTTACCTGGGCGACAATCCTGGTGATGTGGTAGAGTTGGAAACGGGCAAGCGCATCGGTGAGCACAAGGGATTGTGGTTTCACACCATAGGACAGCGCAAGGGACTTGGCTTCGGTGGCGGCCCCTGGTTTGTGGTGAAGAAAGATGTGGAGCACAATATCCTTTACGTGAGTCATGGCTATGACCCGCAGACAGCCTATAAGAAGGACTTTCCGCTGCACGACTTCCACTTCCTTACCCGCGAGGTGGACATGCATCATGTCACCTTCAAGATACGCCATACCCCCGAGTATCATCCTGCCACAATAGAACGTATGGAGGATGGCAGGCTGATGGTACATGCCGGGGAAGCCATACACGGAGTGGCTCCAGGCCAGTTCTGCGTGGTATATGATGAGAATCATCATCGTTGCTATGGTTCAGGCGAAATAACGGTATAAGCAGAGTCAACTGTCGTAAGTTCAGAAGTTATAGAGAAAGTTGAGTCAATAAAAATATGTGAACATTCAACAGGATAGTCAAAAATAGTACAATAATTATAAAAAATCAGTTGAAAGGGCTGATAATTCGGATTTTTTGTCTAATTTTGCACCTTGGTTTTATATAGGTGCCGCCAGGCACCATGTTACTATAAAGAAAAGAATAAAGAAATTATTAAATAATAATGAAGAAGAAAATTCAGTTCAGTCTCGTATATCGAGACATGTGGCAGAGTTCTGGTAAGTTCCAGCCACGCAAGGATCAGTTGGCTAAGATAGCCCCAGTAATCATCGAGATGGGATGCTTTAGCCGTGTAGAGACCAATGGCGGTGCTTTCGAGCAGGTAAACCTCCTCGCTGGTGAGAATCCTAATGATGCAGTTCGTGCATTCTGCAAGCCTTTCAATGAGGTGGGTATCAAGACCCACATGCTCGACCGTGGATTGAACGCTCTTCGTATGTATCCTGTGCCAGACGATGTACGTGCCCTCATGTACAAGGTGAAGGCTAAGCAGGGTACCAACATCACCCGTATCTTCGATGGTTTGAACGATGTGCGCAACATCATTCCTTCTATCAAGTGGGCTAAGGAAGGTGGCATGACTCCACAGTGTGCACTCTGTATCACCAACTCTCCAGTACATACACTCGAATATTATATGAACATCGCCGACCAGCTCATCGCTGCCGGTGCTGAGGAAATCTGCTTGAAGGATATGGCTGGTATCGGTCAGCCTGCATTCCTCGGTAAGCTCACCAAGATGATCAAGGACAAGTATCCAGAGATTATCATCCAGTATCATGGTCACTCAGGTCCAGGTCTCTCTATGGCTTCCATCCTCGAGGTCTGCAACAATGGTGCCGACATCATCGATACAGCCATTGAGCCATTGTCATGGGGTAAGGTTCACCCAGACGTAATCTCTGTCATCAGCATGCTGAAGAACGAGGGCTTCGAGGTTCCTGAGATCAATATGAGCGCTTACATGAAGGCTCGTGCCATGACTCAGGAGTTCATCGACGAGTGGCTCGGCTACTTCATCAACCCAGGTAACAAGATCATGTCTTCATTGTTGCTCGGTTGCGGTCTCCCTGGCGGTATGATGGGTTCTATGATGGCAGACCTCGGCGGTATGCGTCAGACCATCAACAACATCCGCAAGAAGAAGGGTGAGGAAGAGTTGTCTATGGACGACCTCCTGATCAAGCTCTTCGACGAGGTAGAGTATGTATGGCCACGCGTGGGTTATCCTCCATTGGTAACACCATTCAGCCAGTACGTGAAGAACATCTCATTGATGAACCTCCTCACCATGGAGCAGGGCAAGGGCCGCTTCGTGATGATGGACGACTCTATGTGGGGTATGATTCTCGGTAAGAGTGGTAAGATTCCAGGCAAGATAGATCCCGAACTCGTAGAGCTTGCCAAGAAGCAGGGTCGTGAGTTTACTGATGTTGATGCTCACACATTGCTTACCAATGCTCTCGACGACTTCAAGAAGGAGATGGACGAGAATGGTTGGGAGTACGGTCAGGACGACGAGGAGCTCTTCGAACTTGCCATGCACCCAGAGCAGTATCGCAATTACAAGAGCGGTCAGGCTAAGAAGAACTTCTTGGCAGACCTGCAGAAGGCTAAGGATGCCAAGCTTGGCTCAACATTGACTCCTGCCCAGTTGGCAGAGTTCAAGCATGCCAAGGCTGATGCCATCGTAGCACCTGTTGCCGGTCAGATCTTCTGGGAGTTCCAGGGCGAGGGCGAGTGCCAGCCAGCCGTAGAGCCATTCATCGGCAAGGAATATAAGGAAGGTGATGCCTTCTGCTACATCCTGGCTCCATGGGGCGAGTTCGAGACCGTTCCCGCAGCTCTTGGCGGAAAGCTTGTAGAAATCAATGCCAAGCAGGGCAGCAAGATTCGCAAGGGCGATGTGATCGCCTACATTGAGCGAGAGGCTGAATAATGTTGAATGTTCAGTGTTTAATGTTTACTTTGCAAGTATCGTGGCGTGAGCCTAATTAAACACTGAACATGACAAACCAAACATTAAATAGATGAATTATCAAGCTATTATTGATAAGTATTATCCTGAGGATGATGAGCTTCGTCATATCCTCATTACCCATAGTCAATCTGTAGCGCGAAGAGCGCTACAGATTGTTTCGTCTCATCCCGAACTGCATCTTGATGCTCAGTTTGTGGAAGAGGCAGCCATGCTTCACGACATCGGAATCTATCTTACCGATGCTCCTGGCATCATGTGTTTTGGCAGTCAACCCTACATCTGTCATGGTCGTCTGGGTGCCGAACTGATGCGTCGTGAAGGCTTCGAGCGCCATGCACGAGTGTGCGAGCGCCATACGGGAGCAGGCATCACATGCCAGCAGATAGAGAGTCAGAATCTGCCTTTGCCCCATCAGGATTTCCTTCCGGAAACCATGGAGGAAAAGGTGATCTGCTATGCTGACAAGTTCTTCAGCAAGACTCATCTCGATTGTGAGAAAACCATCCAGCAGGCTGAGAAAAGCTTGGCCAAGTTTGGCGAGGAGGGTGTCCTGCGCTTCAAGGAGTGGGAAAAAATGTTCAAATGAGCTAAAAAGACGTCAGCATGATGTGTAATCTAAGCAGAAATGCTTAACTTTGCAAACTAAATGAGAAAATATCCTTTCATAGCACTTTTGTTGTTTGCCTTCATCTGTATGATGGCAAGTCCCAACATGCCGTTCTTCAAGAAGAAAAAGAAGAAGGCTACCGCCGACTCTACGGCTGTGGTCGATTCTGTCTTGCGCGACTCAGCAGGCAATGTGGTGGCTGATACTGCCCGCATGGACTCTCTGCAAAAGGCTATCTGGAAGCACAACCAAGTGGTGGACGACAGTATTCGTCTCGACAGTATTGCCCGCAAGAAGTCGGGTGGAGTAGATGCTCCTGTCACTTATTCGGCTTCCGACTCGCTTGTCTATGACGCCAAGAACAAGGTGGCGCATCTTTATGGCTCTGCGCAGGTGAAGTATGAGAATATGGATCTTGCCAGCGACCGTATTTCGATGGACATCGATAAGAGTAACGTGAAGGCTATGGGTACGGCCGACTCTACTGCCGAAGGGGGTGTAAAGGGAAAGCCTGTATTCAAGATGGGTAGCGACGAGTATGATACCGATACCATCAAGTTCAACTTCAAGAGTAAGAAAGCCCTTATTAATAATGTATATACCGAGCAGCAGGACGGTTTCCTGTCGGGTATGCGCTCCAAGCGCGACTCTTCAGGAGTGATCTATCTGCAGCATGGACGTTACACCACCTGCGATGACCCACATCCTGATTTCTATATCTCGCTTTCGCGTGCCAAGGTGCGTCCTGGCAAGGATGTAGTCTTTGGTCCGGCTTACCTCGTGGTGTGTGATGTGCCTATGCCTTTCGCCATTCCTTATGGTTTCTTCCCCTTTACCAAGAGCTATAGCAGCGGTTTTATCATGCCTACTTATGGCGATGAGAGCGACCGAGGATTCTATTTGCGCGATGGTGGATATTATTTTGCCATCAACGACAAATGGGACTTGAAACTCTTGGGCGAAATCTACACCAAGGGTTCTTGGGGACTCTCGGCTGCCAGCAACTATCGCAAGCGATACAAGTATTCGGGAAGCTTCTTTTTCAGCTATCAGGATACCAAGACAGGTGATAAGGGAATGCCCGACTTTGCCGAGCAGGAGAGCTTCAAGTTGCAGTGGAGCCATCGACAAGACTCCAAGGCCAATCCTTACAGCTCGCTTTCTGCCAGCGTCAACTTTGCTTCAACCAGTTATGAGCGCAACAATCTCAACTCGCTCTATAATCCACAGTCGATGACGCAGAGTACCAGAACTTCTTCTGTCAACTGGAGCACCAACTTTTCGAGCATAGGTATGTCGCTGACGGCAACTACCAACCTCTCGCAGAACATGCGCGACTCTTCGTTGGCCGTCACTCTGCCCGACCTCAATATCAACATTGCGCGTTTCTATCCATTCCGTCGCAAGAAGATGGTGGGTGACGAGCGATGGTATGAGAAGATAGCCCTGAGCTATACAGGACATGTGAGCAACTCCATCTCCACTAAGGAAGACCTGCTTTTCAAGAGCAATCTTATTAAAGACTGGCGCAACGGATGGGAACATCGCATTCCGGTAAGTGCCAACTTCACACTCTTCAAGTACATCAACATCAGTCCTAACTTCAACTTTACCGACCGTATGTACACTAATAAGGTCACTAAGTCGTGGGACGAGCAGAAACAGGTCGAGGTGGCTGATACGACCTATGGTTTCCATAATGTGTACAACTGGAACATGAGCATCAGTGCCTCTACCAAGCTTTATGGTTTCTGGGTGCCTAACCGCAAGCTCTTCGGTGACAAGATACAGGCCATACGCCACGTGCTCTCGCCAACTGTAAGCTTTAGCTATGCGCCAGACTTTGGTGCTTCTCGCTATGGATACTGGGATACTTATCAGAAGACTGATGCCAATGGAAATGTATCGCTCGTCAGCTACTCGCCTTATCAAAACTCGCTCTTTGGAGTGCCGGGCAAGGGTAAGCAGGGAAGCATTTCCTTCACGTTGGGCAACAACCTTGAGATGAAGGTCAAGAGCGATAAGGACTCCACCGGATTTAAGAAGATAAGTCTTATCGATGCTTTCGATATCAATATGAGTTACAATACGGCAGCCAAGGTGCGGCCATGGAGTGACCTCGGTATCGACTTGCGCCTGAAATGGTGGAAAAACTATACTTACAGTATGCATGCTGTCTTTGCCACCTATGCCTATGAACTCGACGAACAGGGAAATCCTTATGTGGGAACCCATACTGAGTGGGGCAAGGGACGTTTCGGACGTTTCCAGGGTATGTCGCAGAACTTCTCTTTCACGCTTACGCCAGAAAAGTTGAAGAAACTATTCGGAGGAGGCGATGACAGCGACAGCGAAAACTCCCGCAACAAGGATGACGATGAGGGTGTAGATACCAGTATCGAAACCAATATCGACGATGACATGGAGGCTGGAAAGCATGGAGCCAAGAAGAAGGGCGGAAAGGCCAAGACCGATGACGACGGTTACATGGCTTTCAATATGCCTTGGTCGCTTTCTGTGGGTTACGGTATCACCATGCGTGAGGATACTCGCCGCGAAAAGTTCAACGAGAGCACCATGCGCTATCCTTACAAGTTTACCCAGACTCTCAACTTCAGTGGTAACGTGCGTATCAGTGATGGCTGGAACATCAGCTTCTCATCTGGCTACGACTTCGAGAACAAGGCCATGAGTATGACAACTGCTTCTCTGCAGCGCGACCTCCACTGTTTCAATATGAGTTGTTCGGTGGTGCTGGCTCCTTATACCAGCTATAACTTCACGTTCCGTTGTAACGCTTCTACGCTTACAGATGCTTTGAAGTACGATAAGCGAAGCGGTTATTCCAATGCCGTGCAGTGGTATTGATGCAGGATGGGGTAGAAGGTGAGAGTTGAGGAAGGCTCAACTTTTTACAAGTATAATAGAAGATATTTTACTCAAGTTTCGCAAGTGGTTTAAGTACGGGCTGAAGGCCCAGTTCCAGAAGCAGCACGCCCTGAAAGGGCAGAAGCTCTTAGCCCAGGGCAGCGCCCTGGGTATAATGGCTATCAGGAAGTCGCCCTGTAAGGGCAAAAGCTTTGAAAATTGCCTGAGTTTTAAAGCTTTTGCCCTTACAGGGCGACAGGTTTGCGAACGTAATAACCCAGGGCGTTGCCCTGGGCTAAGAGCTTCTGCCCTTTCAGGGCGTGTGGGATAAAACTTGCGAAACTTCAATATTTTATACAGAATAGGCTTTTGCAACCAGGTTGCAGAAGCCTTTTTGTATTTTTGCATCCGAAAACGAAAAGAAGTGTAATATAACTAAAGTATCTTATCAATATGGAATCAAATCATCATCATCACGAATGTGGTTGTGCTCAAGGTTCTCACGGTTGTGGCTGTGAGCATCATCACGAGCATCATGACGAGCATGGAAGCCTTGGCAAGCGCCTTCTGCTCATCTCGGTCACTGTATTATTGCTTATAGGAGCTTACTTCGTCGAGAAGACATGCGCGCTTTCCACCTGGCAGTTGCTCCTGGTTTATCTTGTTCCCTATCTGCTGATAGGTCACGACACCTTGGGCGAGGCTGCCGAGGGTATTGCTCATGGCGATGTGTTCAATGAGCATTTCCTGATGACCATTGCCACCATAGGAGCCTTGTGCATCGGTTTCTTTCCGGGCGAGGAGACTGAGTTTGCTGAGGCTGTTTTCGTCATGCTTTTCTTCCAGGTGGGTGAACTCTTCGAAGGCTATGCCGAGGGGAAGAGTCACGACAGCATCTCACATCTGATGACCATCCGTCCAGATGTGGCTCACGTCTGTCATGGAGAAGAGGTAAAGACTGTAGCCCCCGAAACGGTACAAATCGGTGAGACTGTTTTGATAAAACGAGGAGAGAAAGTGCCTCTTGACGGTAAGGTCGTCAGTGGTTCTGCGCTTCTTGACACTTCTGCCCTTACGGGCGAGAGTGTACCGCGTGAGGTAAAAGAGGGCGATGAGGTTTATTCGGGCAGCATCAATGTGAAGGGAGAACTGCATTTGCAGACCACCAAGACCTTTGGCGAGAGTACAGCCTCTCGCATCATAGCCTTGGTAGAGGGTGCCGATGCAAGCAAGTCGCGCAGTGAGTCTTTCATCACCCGCTTTGCCCGCATTTATACTCCAGTCGTTGTGCTGGCAGCCTTGGTTTTAGCCATTGTGCCGCCTCTCTTGGGTACTTTGGGCTTGGGTGTGCAGCTCTTTGGCGAGGGCAGTTTTATGCAACTGTTGCCTCTATGGCTCAACCGTGCGCTTATCTTCCTTGTGGTATCCTGTCCTTGTGCCTTGGTTATCAGTGTGCCGCTCACTTTCTTCGGAGGCATTGGCGGAGCCTCCCGCGCTGGTATTCTCATCAAGGGAAGCAGTTATATGGATGCCCTTGCCAAGGTGGGCGTAGTGGTGTTTGATAAGACTGGCACGCTGACCCATGGCGAGGTGTTGGTACAAGCCGATGAGGGTGCGCCTGTTGTGGTAGGCGACCGTGTAAAAGAGAGCAGTGCCGAGGCTATAGCTCTGTTGCGCCGTGAGGGTGTCGTCAAGACGGTGATGCTTACAGGCGACCGTCAGGAGGTGGGCGATCGCATAGCCCGTCAGTTGGGTCTCGATGAATATAAAGCCGAACTGATGCCTGCCGATAAGTTGGTTCATGTAGAACAACTGCTGAAACAGAAGCCTGCAGGCAGGACTTTGGCTTATGTAGGTGATGGCATCAACGATGCGCCCGTATTGAAGAGGGCAGATGTAGGAATAGCCATGGGTGCCTTGGGATGTGATGCTGCCATCGAGGCTGCTGATGTGGTGTTGATGGACGATGAGCCTCGAAAGGTTCCTCTTGCTGTTCACATTGCCCGTCGCACCATCCGCATTGCCCATCAGAATGTGGCCTTTGCCATAGGAGTCAAAGTGGCAGTCCTCTTGCTTGCCACCGTGGGTTTAGGTACCATGTGGATGGCTGTCTTCGCCGATGTCGGCGTAACGGTTCTTGCTGTCCTCAATGCCATGAGAGCTTTGAAGAAAGTGGAATAGCATAGTTGATTCTATAAAAACACCAACCCACCTGTCTTGGAAATCCAAAACAAGTGGGTTGTTATTTTTAGGGCGTTTTTACCCTTTTACCCTTTTACCTTTTTTACCTTTTTACCTTTTTACTCTTTTACCTTTAAAAGTCTGATACTCATAGGACTCACGGTGATGAGTCGTTTCTTGTAGAGGTCGCCAATGGCACGCTTGAATACCTTTTTGCTGACATGGAAGCGTTCGTAGATATCGTCAGCCTCACTCTTGTCGCCTAAGTCGCAGGCACCATCGTTATCGAGCAGATACTGGTAGAGTGTTTCGGCAAAGTCGGCAGTTTGCTGTTGTCCTGTTTTCTGCAGACTCACATCAATCTTTCCGTCAGGGCGCACTCTTCCGATATAGCCTTTCATTCTGTCGCCAGTATGAATGTACTGGAATATCTGGTCCTGATAGAGCAGACCAGGGTACTGGTTGTCGATGATGACCTTGAAGCCGAGGTCTGTCTTCTGCCAGATCAGCAAGTCCACTTCGTCGCCATGACGATAGTGAGGATGTTCCTCCGACAGGTATCGCTCCACCTTGGCAGATGCCACGATGCGATAGCTCTCCTCGTCAATATGTACGTGAACGATGTATGACTGGCCCAAAACCATGCGCTTCTTTTGCTCACGGAAGGGACAGAAGAGGTCTTTCATCAGTCCCCATCCCAAGAAAGCGCCATATTCGTTCACCCATTTCACTTCGAGGTAGGCGAAGTCGCCCACTTTGGCAAGTGGCTTCTCGGTGGTAGCGATGAGTCGCTCGTCTTGGTCGAGGTAGATAAACACCTCAAGCTCGTCGCCAATGCTCACCTCTTCGGGTACGTAACGGGTAGGAAGAAGGATTTCTCCTTCTTCACCTCCGTCAAGGTAAATGCCGAAGTCTACTCTTTTCACCACTCTCAGGCTGTTGAAATCGCCTAATTTTATCTTGTTGCTCATATATGTGTTCTTTGTTTTTCTGTAGGTTGTCTTTATTCTTCGCTCTTCACGTCTTCGTTCTCTACGGTTTCGCTCTTCATGTCTTCGTTCTTTTCTACCATACCGTCTTTCAGGTGTATGGTTCGGTCGGTAATAGCGGCAAGTCCCTCGTCGTGTGTGACAATGACAAAGGTTTGTCCGAATTTGTCGCGCAGATCGAAGAAGAGCTGATGCAGTTCTGCCTTGTTGTGTGAGTCGAGGCTGCCCGAAGGCTCATCAGCAAGGATTACTGCAGGATTATTTACCAAAGCTCTTGCCACAGCCACGCGTTGCTTCTCACCTCCCGACAGTTCTGCAGGTTTGTGATGAGCTCTTTCGCTCAGCCCCATAAAGTCGAGCAGTTCTTCAGCCCTTGCCTTGGCTTCCTTGCGGCTCTTGCCTGCAATGAAAGCAGGAATCATGATGTTTTCGAGAGCGGTAAACTCAGGCAGTAACTGATGAAACTGAAATACGAAACCGATATGCTGGTTACGGAAGTCGCTCAACTTCCGCTGTGACAGTTTGCTCACGTCAATACCATCTACCACTACGCTTCCCTCATCAGGGCGGTCGAGTGTGCCAATGATCTGTAGCAGGGTGGTCTTGCCTGCGCCACTGGGGCCAACGATGCTTACCACCTCACCTTTATTGATATGCAGGTCGATACCTTTAAGCACCTGCAGCGAGCCGAAGCTCTTTGTTATTCCTTTGATGTCTATCATTGTTGTTTGTTATTATTCCATTTAAGTTCTGAAATTTCAGATTTTCCACAAAAGACAGTCACAGCTCCTTTAATGGTTTTGGATATTTGTAACCCTTTGTAGGTAACATGAATAATTGTTCCACCATAAATATTTCTTTCTACTATAAGGATGATTCCTAAAAAGTTGAAATACTTCATAGTTATTTGTTTGAATTAAGTTCTAAATTCATTTGCAAAAATACGCAATTTTGTATAAACCTCAAAAAGGAATAAAGGAAAAAATGAAAAAAAGAGCTATAATTTTTTTATTGTCACTTTTAAAGGCAACAATGTTGTATGATAGTTATTCAAGTTTCGCAAGTAAGCCCCACACGCCCTGAAAGGGCAGAAGCTCTTAGCCCAGGGCATCGCCCTGGGTGTTTATGGACGCAAACCTGTCGCCCTGTAAGGGCAAAAGCTTTAAAACTCAGGCAATTTTCAAAGCTTTTGCCCTTACAGGGCGCCTTGCTGATTGCCATTATACCCAGGGCGATGCCCTGGGAAGGCACTGAAAAAGGTACCCAATTTTAAGTGCAGAGCCTATTTTTGAACTTTAATTCTTGTCCAAGAAGTATTTCATCTTTTAAAAGTGGAATACTTTTGGGGACAGGAATATAGCCCCAAATAGCTTTCTATAACGTTTCTGGCGCTTAATTCGGCAATATATAGAGGAATCAGCTTCCCCCTTATGCACTTTGCATCAATTTGAGGATTCTCTTCACATTTGCAGCGAAAATAGTCAAAGCTCCCTGCATTTCCATGCACGACAAACCGTATGACAGGGCTCTGTCATATCCTAAGACATTCTTAAGTTCGGAGTTTTTGGCTTCTATCTTGTATCGTTTCCTCTGAAGATTTATAAACTCTTCTGTTTTTTGATATTCGATTTGCTCCAACTGTTCATCCGATTTGATGGTAACCGCATATGTTTTTGTCTTGGCTCCTTCCTTGTAGCAACCTTCACGTAATGGACAGACCTTGCATTTGTCCACATCAAAATAATAGGTAATGCTGGAGTTTCTGTGACGCTTGTCATTTTTGCGATTATTCATCTCTTTCCATTTCGCCAGATGCCCTGCTGGGCAGACGTACAGATCTGCATCCTTGTTGTATTCAAAAGGGAGTTTGTTTGTTCGATTACCGTCAATTACAGAGCTTAAACGAGCAGAGAGATGCATATTGTTTTCCTTTGCCATTTTGAGATTTTCCTTGCTGGAATATGCTTTATCTGCTACAATGGAATCAACTTCCATTCCTGCTTCCTCTGTCTTCTTTATCAATTCAGGCAATTGCTGTCCATCACCCTTCTCGCCGGAGGTGACAGTAGCTGCGGTGATAATTCTCTCATCGCTCATAGCTATATGCGTCTTATAGCCAAAGAATGAAGAATGCGCTGTTTTATGTCCTGTACGGGCATCTTCATCTTTTGATATTACGCCTCGGGTCTCTGCATCGGAAATGGTTTCTTTCAGCATGTTAAGACGTTCCTTGACTGCAGGCATATTGGCAGTTGCAGCGTCAGCTTCTACTGTTGCAACTATCGTTTTGGCAGCATTCATGATAGAAGAATACTTCTTTTCTTTTGGAAGCTCAGGCAATTCCATGCTGTCATCTACAGAATTAACGACCTTGATTACGGCCTTGCAATAATACTCCAAACTCTTTGCCGCACTAATTGGATTAGAACGGGAATGCGTATGGGTTGCATCAACGATTATGGTTCTAGACTTGAGGACACCTGCTTCTATAGCAATAGAAACAGTCTTCTTGATAAGAAGATCCAACAGGTCCATATCCTTCAGGCGAAGTCGACGGAATTTGGTCAAGGAACTAGGATTAATCAGATTAGTCTCCTCAGGAGTTAATCCCAAGAAGTACTTAAACGACATATCATAGCGAGTACGTTCAACAACATCAACATCCGATATGTCATAGATTACCTTTAAAAGAAGATACTTAAACATACGGATAGGACTCTCTGCTGTACGACCATTGTCATGACAATACTTGTCCTGCAATTCCTGGTATACGAAACTAAAGTCCACCAGGTCAGTAATCTGGCGGAGCAGGTTGTCTTTTGGGATAATCAAGTCATACAAACTTGAATAATCACTGAATGATATGGTCTGTTGCAGTTCTAGCATAGAGCCTTGTATTTTTCTACAAAGATACAAAAAATATTGCACATATTCAACTTTTGGGTACACTATTTCAAAGATCGAATGTTAAACTAACATAACTCATAAAGGGACTTTTTCAGTGCCCTCCCTGGGCTAAGAGCTTCTGCCCTTTCAGGGCGTGCTGCGTAATTCCATCCGTACAGGTCGTTTTTTTCCTATACTATATAAATTTTTTCTTAAACCTGTAAAAGTTCCATTCAGAGTCTATAAAAGTTCTGTTCAGAGCCTATAAAAGTTCCGTTCAAAGCCTTTGAATGTGCGTTCAAAGCCTTTGAATGTCCGTTCAGAGCCTTTGAATGTCCGTTCAAAGCCTTTGAACAGAGATTTCAATGTGGTTTAACGATTTTAAAGTAACTACTTATGGCTATAGGGGGTGCTGAGTAGTTACTTTATTTCGCAACAACGTGAATTAAATATAATCATCGTTCAGAAAATGAAAATATTCTCTTTTTCTTTTCGCAAACTCAGAAAAATGCATTATCTTTGCATAAGATATATTAATTATTATCATGTCGATTCATTTAAACCAATAATAGCTTATGAGTGATAGTGTTGTAATTATTCCTACTTATAATGAAAAGGAGAATATCGAGAAGATTATCCGGGCCGTGTTCGGTCTGGAGAAAGACTTTGATATCCTTGTTATTGATGACGGAAGCCCTGACGGTACTGCTGCCATCGTGAAGGAACTGATGGCTGGCGAGTTTGCCTCCCGTCTCCATATCCTTGAGCGAAAGGGCAAGCTGGGACTGGGTACAGCCTATATCACTGGCTTCAAATGGGCGCTTGAGAAGGGGTATGAGTTTATCTTCGAGATGGACGCAGACTTCAGTCATGATCCCAACGACCTGCCACGACTCTACGCCGCGACTCACGACGAGGGATTCGACGTGGCTGTGGGCTCGCGCTATGTCTCGGGTGTCAACGTGGTGAACTGGCCCATAGGTCGTGTGCTGATGAGCTATTTCGCCTCGAAGTATGTGAGAATGGTCACGGGATTCAAGGTGAATGATACTACGGCAGGTTTCGTATGTTATCGCCGCAAGGTGCTGGAAACCATAAATCTTGACGAGATCCGTTTCAAGGGTTATGCCTTCCAGATAGAGATGAAATACACTGCCCACAAGATTGGCTTCAAGATCAAGGAAGTGCCCGTAATCTTCGTCAACCGTCGTGAGGGTACGAGCAAGATGAGCGGTGGAATCTTTGGTGAGGCTTTCTTTGGTGTGATGCGCCTGCGCTGGGATGGATGGTTTAAGAAATATCCCAAGAAGGTGTAGGGGCGAAGACTGAAGAGAAGTGGAAATACAGGAAATAGTACATATTTTTGAGCGGTCGCCCCAGGCGAAGGCGCTCCTGAAATTATTGGATAGAAAAACGCAGAAGACCGTTTTCCTCAGTGGATTGGTGTGCTCTTCTGCGCCTTTGTTTTTTGCCGCTGTCAAAGAGCGGTTGGCTCGCCCGGTGCTCTTCGTGCTCAATGATGCCGACGAGGCGGGCTATTTTTATCACGACCTGGTGCAGATTCTGGGGCAGGATCAGGCTTTCTTCTTTCCTTCTACTTACAGGCGTGCTGTGAAATACGGACAGAAGGATGCTGCCAACGAGATATTGCGTACCGAGGTGCTGGCACGACTGGCATCCTCGCAGCCACTCTATGTCGTTACTTACCCCGATGCTCTGGCAGAAATGGTGGTGTCGAAGAAGAATCTCGACGAGCGTATCATTAAGCTCGCAGTGGGTGACCAGGTGTCGCTGATGGACATCTCGCATCAACTGCGCGACTTCGACTTCATGGAGACAGATTATGTCTACGAGCCTGGTCAGTTTGCCATTCGAGGCAGCATTCTCGATATTTATTCCTACAGCTGCGAGTTTCCTTTCCGCATCGACTTCTTCGGTGACGAGATAGACACCATACGTACTTTCAGCATAGAGGACCAGTTGTCGCGCGACCGGCGTGAGAGTGTGGAGATTGTGCCCGAACTCTCGCTTGCTGAGGGTGAGAAACTGCCCTTCCTGCATTTCCTCGACAAGCGGGCTGTGGTGGCGATGAAGGACTTTACGTTCGTCTATGACCGTATAGACCAGATATACAAGGAGGGCTTCTCCTCGCAGAGCATGGTGGAACAGATGGAGGGAGCCACCGAGGTGGAGGCGGAACGGATAAGACGCGCCATGAAGAAAGAGCTGAACCTGTCATCGGCCCTGCAGTTTCAGCAGGGTGTGGCGGAGCGCCAGCGCATAGAGTTTGGCATCGCCGAACAGGGTGTGGCGGAGCGCAAGACAGAGGAGGCTGCCGACGTGGTGCCGTTCCATATCGTGCCTCAGCCCCTGTTCCATAAGAATTTCGACCTGATAGGCCAGATGATGGAGGACTATCTTCTGCAGCAGTACACCTTATATATATTGGCCGACAGCAGCAAGCAGCAACAGCGACTCAAGGATATTTTTGAGAGTGAGGAACTGAAGCGCTATCAGGTGAGGTTTGTGCCCGTGGACAAGACCCTGCACGAGGGCTTCATCGACAACGACAAAAAATGCTGTTTCTTTACCGATCATCAGATCTTCGACCGATTCCATAAGTACAGTCTGCGTTCGGACTCAGCACGTGCCGGCAAGATGGCGCTCACGATGAAGGAGTTGCAGGAGATGGAGCCGGGCGACTATATCGTGCACGTGGATTTCGGCATCGGAAAGTTTGGCGGACTGGTGCGTGTGCCGGTGGGCAACAGCTATCAAGAGATGATACGCATCGTCTACACGAACAACGACAAGGTGGATGTATCCATCCACTCGCTCTATAAGATCAGCAAATACCGCAGCGGCGATACGGGCGAGCCGCCCCGACTGTCGACCCTCGGCACGGGTGCCTGGGACCGACTGAAGGAGAAGGCGAAGAAGCGCATCAAGGACATCGCGCGCGACCTGATCAAACTCTATGCCCGCCGCCGTAGGGAGAAGGGATTCGCCTTCAGCGCCGATTCCTATCTGCAACATGAGTTGGAGGCCTCGTTCCTATACGAGGACACGCCCGACCAGAACAAAGCCACCATGGACGTAAAGGCCGACATGGAGAGCGCACGACCCATGGACCGACTGGTGTGCGGCGATGTGGGCTTTGGAAAGACGGAAGTGGCGATACGCGCAGCCTTCAAGGCGGCATGCGACAGCAAGCAGGTGGCTGTGCTGGTGCCTACCACGGTGCTGGCTTTTCAGCACTACCAGACTTTCAGAAACCGACTGGAGGGAATGCCGGTAAAGGTGGACTACCTGAGTAGGGCACGCTCCGCCAAGGAGACCAGACAGTTGCTGGAAGACCTCAAGGAGGGCAGGACAGACATCGTAGTGGGGACGCACAAGCTGATTTCCAAGACTGTGAAATGGCATGACCTCGGTCTGCTCATCATCGACGAGGAACAGAAGTTCGGCGTCAGCACCAAGGAGAAGCTGCGCCAGCTGAAGGTGAATGTCGACACGCTGACGATGAGTGCCACACCCATTCCCCGCACTCTGCAGTTCTCGCTGATGGGTGCACGCGACATGAGCATCATGCGCACGCCGCCGCCCAACCGATACCCGATACAAACGGAGGTGGTGACCTTCAGCGGTGATACCATGGCAGATGCCATCAACTTCGAGATGAGCCGTAACGGACAGGCGTATGTCGTCGTCGACCGTATATCGAAGCTCATGGAGTTGAAATTGATGATAGAAAAGTACGTGCCCGACTGCCGCGTGGCGATAGGACACGGACAGATGAAGCCCGAGGAACTGGAGAAGGTCATTATGGGATTCATGAACTACGACTACGATGTGCTGCTCTCGACAACCATTGTGGAGAACGGTATCGACATATCGAACGCCAATACCATCATCATCATCAATGCCCATCACTTCGGTCTTAGCGACCTGCACCAAATGAGAGGCAGGGTGGGGCGTAGCAACAAGAAGGCTTTCTGTTATCTCGTGGCTCCGCCGAAGAGTACACTGACACTTGATGCTCGCCGCCGACTGGAGGCGTTGGAGACCTTCTGCGATCTGGGAAGCGGGTTCAACCTCGCCATGCAGGACCTCGACATTCGCGGTGCTGGAAACCTGCTTGGCTCGGAGCAGAGCGGATTCATGGAGGACCTGGGGTATGAAACCTATCAGAAGATCCTGTCGCAGGCTGTCACCGAACTGAAGAATGAGGAGTTTGGCGACCTGTATCAGGAGGAGATGGACGAGGGACAGCAGCTCACGGGTGACGACTTCGTGGATGACTGTTCTATCGAGAGCGACTTAGAGATGTATTTCCCCGACACCTATGTGCCGGGAAGCAGCGAGCGAATGCTGCTCTACAGAGAACTGGACCGCATAGAGAATGACGACGACCTGGCTGCTTACCGAAAGCGAATCATCGACCGCTTTGGACCTGTGCCCCGTGAGGGTGAGGAACTGATGCACGTGGTGAGCTTGCGACGCCTCGGCAAACGCTTGGGCTGCGAGAAGATCATGCTCAAACAGGGTACTATGCAAATGCAGTTTGTAAGCAACGTGCAGAGTCCGTTCTATCGCAGCACGATGTTCTCGAAGGTTCTCAACTATGCCACTTGCCACGTACAGCAATGTGCGTTGAAAGAGAAGAACAACAAGCGATTCCTTCGTATCGCCCGCATCACGAGTGTGGAACAGGCTGTCGCCATTCTCCAGGAAATACAAAAGTAAAATCAAGAATACAAGAATAAGATAAAGTGTAAGACTAAGAATAACAATAACAATCACAATCAATATCAACTTAAAAATTATGAGACAGAAAAAGTTCATCCTACAGGAAAAAGACATTCCTACACAGTGGTACAACATTCAGGCAGAAATGCCCAACAAGCCATTGCCACCACTTAATCCGCAGACTCACAAGCCCATGACGGCTGAGGACTTGTCGCAAGTGTTCAACCTGGAGTGTGCCAAGCAGGAGCTCGATACTGAACATGCCTGGATCGACATCCCTGAGGACGTGCAGGAGAAGTACACCTTCTATCGTTCCACTCCGCTGGTGCGTGCCTACGGTCTGGAGGAGGCACTGGGTACTACTGCCCACATCTATTTCAAGAACGAGAGTGTCAATCCTTTAGGCTCTCATAAGATCAATTCGGCCTTGCCACAGTGCTACTACTGCAAGCAGGAGGGCGACACCAACGTCACCACCGAGACGGGTGCAGGACAGTGGGGCGCAGCCTTGTCGTATGCAGCCAAACTCTACGGACTGGAGGCGGCTGTGTATCAGGTGAAGATCACCATGCGTCAGAAACCTTATCGCTCCAGCATCATGCGTACCTTTGGCGCTACTGTGGAGGGTTCTCCATCAATGAGTACACGTGCCGGAAAGAACATTATCACACGCGACCCTCATCATCCAGGTTCACTCGGTACTGCTATCAGCGAGGCTGTCGAACTGGCTACTACCACTCCAGGCTGTAAGTACACACTGGGTTCGGTGCTCAACCATGTGGCTCTGCATCAGACGATCATCGGACTGGAGGCAGAAAAGCAGATGCAGATGGCTGGCGAATATCCCGATCAGGTGATTGCCTGCTTCGGTGGCGGAAGCAATTTCGGCGGACTGGCTTTCCCATTCATGCGTCATAATCTGAGCGGAGAGAAGAACACTGAGTTTATCGCAGCTGAGCCAGAGAGCTGTCCTAAGCTGACAAGGGGTAAGTTCGAATATGACTTCGGCGATGAGGCTGGCTACACTCCGCTGCTGCCGATGTTCACCCTGGGTCATGACTTCAAGCCTGCCAACATTCATGCTGGTGGTCTGCGTTATCATGGTGCCGGTATGATCATCTCGCAGTTGCTCAAGGACGGTTATCTGCACGGTGTGGACATTCCACAGTTGGAGTCGTTCCAGGCTGGTATGCTCTTTGCCCGTACCGAGGGAATCATTCCTGCTCCAGAGAGCTGTCATGCCATCGCTGCCACTATCCGTGAGGCGCTCAAGGCGAAGGAGAAGGGCGAGGAGAAGGTTATTCTCTTCTGTCTTTCAGGACATGGTCTTATTGATATGCCTTCATACGACAGCTATATCAATGGTGACTTGCAAAACTATTCTGTCAGCGACGAAGAGATAGAGCAGTTCCTCAAGGATGTGCCACAGGTAGAGATGTAGGCCAAGGCGTAAGTGTGCTTATGCTGATTTTTCAATATATATATGTGAGAGAAGGCACAACTTCATCAGGCAATGATGCGCCTTCTCTTTCTGCTTCTAATAACTTGTTGTAACTTGAAATTTTGAATCATTAGACTTATATTTATGTTTAGTAAAGAAAAAATACTGTTATTGCTGCTCGTTGTGATGTGCAACTTGGGCAGTCTGTCTGCTGTCCATGCCGCAACAGATCCAACCATGACGTCAGCTTTGAAACCATCGGGGACTTTACCCGTCATGTATGTTAACACTCAGGATGCACAGCCTATCATTTCCAAAGAAACTTATGTGTCAGCCACGGCCTATATTGATGCCTTGGGATTGGAGGGGTATGAGAATATGGCTTCTGCAGATAAACCAGAAACCTTGATAATTAAAGGACGTGGTAACTGGACGTGGAAAGGGTTTGACAAGAAACCTTATCGCTTGAAGTTTGATAGTAAGGTGAACCCTGTGGGTATGGTGAAGAGCAAGCACTTCTTGCTCATGGCTGGTGCCGATGATGATTTGGGTTTTCTCCGCAATCTGGTAGGCTATGAATTGAGCCGTCGTGTGGGCTTGCCTTATACCACAGATTCACAACCTGTTGAATTGGTGCTCAATGGAAAATATCAGGGCTTGTATTTCGTAACCGAAAAGATACGTGTTGATAAAAAACGAGTTAACATCGTAGAGCAGGCTGACAAGGCGACTGATCCTGAGGCTATCACGGGCGGATGGCTCGTGGAGATAGACAATTATGATACAGATCCTCATATCAATGTGAAGTTGGGCAGCCAGAACATGGTGCTTACTTATCATACCCCAGAGGCGCTCTCCGCAGAGCAAGAGAACTATTTGCAGACACAGTGGAATGCCATCGCCAAGGCTATCTGTAGCAATAATGAAAACGATACGGAATGGGAAAAGTATGTAGACATCGAGTCTTTGGCAAAGGTGTATATCGTGCGTGAGCTGTTGCAAGATGAGGAGGGATTTCATGGCAGTTGCTATCTCTACAAGCAAAAAGGTGCAGATACCAAGTGGACTTTTGGCCCTGTATGGGACTTTGGTAATGCTTATAATGAAACCAATTTCCGTCATTTTATCTTCCAGGGAGATAAGTTTGAGCAGTTTATCATTGATCGTGCCTGGAATTTTAAGCACTTCCGCGACAAGGTGAAGGAGGTATGGCAGGAGTTTTATGCCAATCAATATGCAGAGATGAACGCTTATATTGATGGTGTGGCGGCAAAGATTTCCGATGCTGCAGCTAACGACTATCTATGTTGGAAGAATAGCAGCAATGTCGCCAAGAACCAAGATGAACTGGCCAAGGCTGCCGTTTTTAAGAACTATATGCGCCAAAAGGCCACATGGCTTGTTGAGCAATGGGGTGGTGGCGAGGCTCCTTCTGACAAGATGAACATCTATGTGACTTGCGACGAGGATCGTGTGCCTTACCTCTTTGCTTGGGGTGAAGGAAACAACGGAGGATGGCCAGGCAATCAACTGACCGATACCAGGATGATAGGTGGCAAACTCTTCTATCATATTTCTTTGCCTTATGGAACCAATATCATCTTCAGCTATGGTGATCAGGAAACGCAGACGGAGGATATCTTGAATGTGTCTCGCGACACCTATTATCGCTTCTATCAAGCTCCAAAGAGTGAGCATAAGGAGAAGAAAAATGGCCGTTTCGAAGATATCACACAGAAAGTGCTCACTGGCATCAGTGCAATAGTTACGTCAAAGCCGCAGCCCGCGAAAGCTGCGATATACAATATGAACGGACAGCGTGTGGATGGTAGCTATCATGGTCTTGTCATCTGCAATGGTAGGAAATATATATCCAAATGAGGTCTGTAAATTCTGTGGTGTGATTCTTCTGTATTGACAGCCATGTGGCAAGAGATGTGTAAATAGAAAAGCCAAATGTTTCATGCAAGTAAAACATTTGGCTTTTTTGATGTACGCTCGGCATGAGCATTGTCTAACGGGTGGAAGTCCCGAGCAAGCCC
>ERZ1034730.179-NODE-179-length-28547-cov-6.900323_pt1 | contig 28547 bp, 25 predicted proteins | sample MGYA00520650_ERZ1034730 | MGnify/ENA primary metagenome ERZ1034730 (study PRJEB33766, sample SAMN09781702) | gut metagenome | biome: gut microbiome | host: Homo sapiens | place: Madagascar | study: EMG produced TPA metagenomics assembly of the PRJNA485056 data set... | reverse complement strand
GCCTTATCCTTCACGATAGCCTCCTTGCGCTCATAGCTCAGGCGGTCGAGAAGCATTACCGGGTTGTGACCAACCTCTTCATAGAGATCGCTGTCAAGGCTCTTCCACATGTTGCGAGCCTCATAGTTCCACGCCCACCACATGTTGTGTGCGAGCTCATCAAGACACTTCAACTCTGAGGGAAGTGTAGACTTGACGTTTACCTCCTTCCACTGAGGAGCGTTAGCATAGTCTGCTTTGATTTTCATAAGTTATTAATTATTATTTATATAGTTGTATTTTTCTTACCTTTTAATTACTCGCCAGCTTTTGAGCATCTTGCCTCCGCCTTGCGCAACGCGATGTCGTATGCTTCATAGTAATATGTAATGAACTTGCTCCACAATGCGTTCTCTGCCAGAGCGCGTGCCTTATTGCGTATGCGTCCCTGTTTCTGCTTCGTAGCATTGGCGTACTTCTCAACAGCCGCCTTGATGCTGTCAGCCACCTCATTGTAGTTGTAGTCTGTGCGGTGGATTACCTCCACGCCATCCTCGATGGTGCCTTCCTTGCCAATAACGCTGTTTGCCCAAAGGCCGAAGCCTGCAAGGTCGGTTGTGATGCACGGCACCTTGAACGCCGTAGCCTCCAGCGGAGTGTAGCCCCACGGCTCGTAGTAAGACGGGTAGATACAGAGGTCGTTGCCTAGGATGGTATCATAATAAGCAAGGTTCACAATGCCGTCCTCGCCTGTGAGGTAGCACGGAATGAACACCAGCTTTACGCGTTCGCCCTTGGCGTTGTGCATGCCGAGCCAGTTCATCATGCCCAATGCACGGTCGTTCTGTTGCTCGTTCAGCCAATGGGTGATGACTGGGGTAGGGAGCGGAGTGTCGAATTTCTCACCTTTCTCCATAGCAGCCAAACGCTCTGCCAAGTCTTCGCGTGCACAATTCACCCATGCCGGCACTTCGATGAAGGCAACTATGTCCTTCTTAAGGTTCTCTGCATTGGTGCGCAGACGATTCATAGCATCGATGAAGACATCAATGCCCTTGTTGCGCCATTCGTAGCGTCCGCTTGTAGAGATGATGATTGCGTCGTCTTCAATCTCGTCGCCAGAGAGAGCACGTGCTATGTCGAGCAGACGCTTGCGGGCTGCGGCACGCTTCTTGTCGAAAGTCTTGCCCTGTGGCACGAAGTCGTCTTCGAAGCCGTTCGGCAGCACTACGTCCACCGGCTTATCCATAAGCTCCTTGCATTCTGTGGCTGTTATATCGCTCACAGTTGTGAAGCAGTCTACGTGGAGCGCTGTCTGCTTCTCAATAGAGTGTTTGCTCTCCATGTTCAGCTCGGCAGCCATCTGGTCGCCGTTGTATGCCTCAAGGTATTCGTAGAGCGGTTTGTTGTTGCCGGCAATACTGCGTCCGATACTTGTAGCATGTGTGGTGAAGATGGTTGCAATCTGCGGCACGCGGTCGTTGATGTAGAGTGCGCCCAAACCAGTCATCCACTCGTTAGCATGATAAATAACCTTAGCTTGCTTCTTAGCTTTCGGCTTGCTGATTTCGCTGTTATAGAAACTCTCCACAACAAGACCCGCTGCGTACGAGAACATAGAAGCCTCGTCGTAGTCGCCGTATGCGTGAAGGCTGTCAACGTGGTACTTCTCCCAAAGCTGACCGTATATCATGTCCTTCTCAGCATAATACTGATTGAAGTCGACGAGTATGGCTACCGGATTGCCCGGCACCGTCCATCTGCCTATCTTTACTTTCAAGCCTTCTTTCTCTGCCTTCTTTCTCCACGAAGCGAAGAGTTTGTCGTCTTCGGCGAAATACGGACTTGTTTTTTGACCCCAACAGTCAGGACCAATAAAGATAAGTTTGTCACCAAACTGCTCTACAAGCGTCTTGGCTCTTGTCGAAAGCACTGTATAAATGCCTCCTACCTTATTGCAAACTTCCCAACTCGATTCAAAAATGTAGTCTGGAAATAAATTCTCTTTTTTCATAAAAAAGTTTAATGTCGCCTGCAAATATACTATTTTAAAGATAAAAAAACGATTTTTAGGCTCTCTTTTTTTGTAAAATAGCTGTATTCTTGATGTAAATTTAATACTTTTGCGCAGAGTTAAGCACATAGCTTACAATCTCATATTTTACACAATGTTAAAACAAACAAATAAACAATATGAATAAGTTATTCATCCTTATGTTTGTGCTCCTTGTGTCTGTTAAACTTGCAGCACAGAGCGACAAAGTGTTCCATACGTACATTTACAACGATGAATTTAAGGTGTATATGGATATAAATTTGTATGAAAACAACGTAATTGTTCCAGATCAAGAGCTTTTCGGAGAAATACCCGGCTACTTCGGAGCCAAGCGCGACCAACGCAAATGGCTAATCACGTCTGCCAAGATTGACGGCAAGAATAGCGCTACTCTCGAGATTGTCAACGATTACGGGTCGGAAGATCTCACCGCCACTCTTACCTACAACCCTGAGGATGGTTCGTATGTGCTTAAGCAAAAGAGTGGTAGTCGCATCAAGATTGTTGTCAACCGCAAATGGGTGAAGATACCTACCGAACTGAAACTTGTTCCGCGTAAGTAGTATGTTACCCGTATCTGGTAAGTCAATTACCTGTATCTGGTAACTTTATTACCGGTGTCGGGTAATGCTATTACATGTATCGGAGAACTCAAGTACCGAACACAGGTACTGAGATAGTATACAAAGAAGGGCTGAATTCCGCATAAGGAATTCAGCCCTTCTTTGTATACACATTATTATATATGCTTGTAGCACAATGTCTTTGTTTACATTTTTGCCTTGTTTACGGCAGAAACTAACGTGTCTTTGTCTTCAAAACCGGTTCGCATGTGAGACCGATGCCCAGCTTCTTGAATATCTTTCTGTCCACTTCGCTCAGCATAACCGTGCAATGAACCTGACAGCCACGCAGCTTAGGCAATTGTTCCAATGCCTTGCGGCAGTTCTCGTCGTTCTCAGAGAGCACAGAGAGCGCCACGAGCACCTCGTCGGTATGCAGACGAGGGTTGTGACCGCCAAGATAATTGGTCTTGGTATACTGTATCGGCTCGATCATCGATTGCGGAATGAGCTTTGTTGTATGGTCGATTCCGGCAAGATGCTTCGTCACGTTAAGCAGAAGGGCGGCGCTACAGCCCAACAGCGGACTTGAATTGCCGGTGATGATAGTGCCGTCCTCAAGCTCGATAGCCGAAGATGTGTGTCCGGTACGCTCCAGGCACTCGCGTGCTGCAACGGTGGTGCGACGGAAGTCGGTTGTTATCTTCGCCTGGTTGAACAGCATCTGTATCTTGCTGATTTCTCCTTCGTTGCATGCGCCGAGAGCCAGCTTATTTGTAGCCTCATAGTAGCGGCGGATAATCTCGTTCTTCGATGCCTCGCAGCAAACCTTGTCATCGCTGATGCAGAAGCCTACCATATTCACGCCCATGTCTGTCGGCGACTTGTATGGATTCTCGCCGTAGATGCCTTCGAAGAGAGCGTTCAATACGGGGAAAATCTCGATGTCGCGGTTATAGTTCACCGCAATCTTGTTGTAGGCCTCAAGATGGAATGGGTCAATCATGTTGACGTCGTTAAGGTCTGCCGTTGCTGCCTCGTATGCGATGTTCACCGGGTGCTTCAACGGAAGGTTCCAAACCGGGAATGTCTCAAACTTCGCATAGCCCGCTCTTACGCCGTGCTTGTTCTCGTTATAGAGCTGGCTAAGACATACAGCCATCTTGCCGCTGCCCGGGCCCGGTGCGGTCACGATAACCAGCGGACGCTCGGTCTTTACGTAGTCGTTCTTTCCGAAGCCGTTGTCTGAAGCGATGAGCTTGACGTCATGCGGGTAGCCCTCAATGAGGTAGTGGCAGTAGGTCTTGATGTTACTGCGCTCAAGACGTTGCTTGAAGGCGATTGCGGCGGGCTGTCCGTTGTAATGAGTGATGACAACCGAACCGACCATAAAGCCACGGTTCTGGAACTCGCTGCGCAAACGTAGCACATCCTCGTCGTAGGTAATGCCAAGGTCGGCGCGCTTCTTGTTCTTCTCAATGTCGGTAGCACTAATGACAATCACTATCTCTATGCTGTCACTTATCTTCTGAAACATGCGCAACTTGCTGTCGGGCTGAAAACCCGGCAGCACGCGGCTTGCATGATGGTCGTCGAAAAGTTTGCCACCAAGTTCGAGGTACAATTTTCCATCAAACTGCGAAATTCTCTCCTTGATGTGCTCCGACTGAATGTTCTGATACTTCTCGTTATCAAATCCGATGTTCATAATTGCTTATCTGTTCTTGTACATTGACTCGTAATAGTTCTGATAATCGCCAGACGTCACGTTGTCCATCCACTCCTGATTGTCAAGATACCAGCGCACGGTCTTCTCTATGCCTTCTTCAAACTGCAGGCTCGGCTCCCAACCGAGTTCCTTCTGCAATTTGCGAGAGTCGATAGCGTAGCGCATATCGTGGCCCATACGGTCGGTAACATGAGTGATGAGGTTGAGGTCTTCACCTTCCTTACGACCGAGCAGACGGTCGACGGTGTTGATGAGGACGTGGATGATGTCGATGTTCTTCCACTCGTTGAAACCGCCGATATTATATGTGTCAGCCACCTTGCCCTTATGGAAGATAAGGTCGATAGCGCGAGCGTGATCCTCTACGTACAACCAGTCGCGTACGTTCAGACCCTCACCGTATACCGGCAGCGGCTTGCGATGACGGATGTTGTTGATGAAGAGCGGGATGAGCTTCTCCGGGAACTGGTACGGGCCATAGTTGTTGGAGCAGTTGGTCACGATGGTCGGCATTCCGTATGTGTCGTGGAAAGCGCGTACAAAGTGGTCGCTGCTTGCCTTTGCGGCAGAGTAGGGCGAGTGGGGGTTATACTTGGTTGTCTCAAGGAAGAACTCTGTGCCGTAAGCATGGTGGTGAGCAGAAGATGCTTTTGTTGTGAACGGAGACTCAATACCTTCCGGGTTTGTAAGTTCGAGCGCACCATAAACTTCATCTGTAGAGATGTGGTAGAAGCGCTTGCCCTCGTACTTCTCTGGAAGGCTCTCCCAATATATCTTCGCAGCCTGAAGCAACGACAATGTGCCCATCACGTTAGTGCGTGCAAAGGTGAACGGATCCTTAATAGAGCGGTCTACGTGGCTCTCTGCAGCAAGGTGGATAATGCCGTCAACCTTGTGCTTCTTCATGAGTTCGAGAACCATCTCGAAGTCGCAGATGTCACCCTTAACGAATGTGTAATTCTCCTTGTCCTCGATGTCCTTCAGGTTGGCGAGGTTGCCAGCATATGTGAGTTTGTCGAGGTTTATGATGTTATACTCCGGGTACTTGTTGGCAAAAAGTCGAACAACATGTGAGCCGATAAAACCGGCACCGCCAGTAATGATGATATTCTTCATATTATTTACTAATTTAGTGTGTGATATACTTATTTGTTGTTTGCTTCTGCAAGCTGCTTGATGCACACTTTCAGTGAATCGGTCCAGTAGGGAACCTTTACACCAAATGTAGTTTTGAGTTTCGACTTGTCGAGCACAGAGAAGTGCGGACGCTTTACCGGACTCGGGAACTCCTCGCTGTAGCAAGGCTGTATGTCGCAAGTGTTGCCAGAAAGTTCGCATATAACCTTCGCAAAGTCGAACCATGAGCATACGCCTTCGTTAGAGAAGTGGTAGATGCCGGTCTTGTCAAGTTGTTCTGTTTCGATTATATGTGAGATAACATCAGCAAGATCGCCCGCAAATGTCGGGGTGCCAACCTGGTCGAATACGACCTTGAGTGAGTCTTTTGTAGAGGTGAGCATCTGCATCGTCTTTACAAAGTTCTTGCCCCACTGCGAATAAAGCCATGCTGTACGTATGATGATATGGTTGCATCCTGTGGCCTCTATCGACTTCTCGCCTGCGAGCTTTGTCTTGCCATAAACGCCGAGCGGATTTGTCTCCCAATCCTCACGGCACGGCACATTACAATCGCCTTGGAATACATAGTCGGTGCTCACGTGTATAAGTGTGCCGTCTACTTCCTTCATGGCTGTAGCAAGATTGCCCGCAGCTGTATTGTTAAGCAGATTGGCAAAGTCGTAGTCGGTTTCTGCTTTGTCTACGTTGGTGTAGGCTGCGCAGTTGACAATAACATTCACGTTGCGCTCCTTTACCATCGCACGTACGGCGTCAATATTGGTGATGTCGAGCTGTTCGTAGCCCTCAGCTACATCAGTAAATATATAATGGTGTTTGCTACCAAGTGCCACGCGCTGCATTTCGTGTCCGAGCTGACCGTTGGCACCAGTTACTAATATGTTCATAGTTATAGATATTTAAAAAGTAAACGGAGAATCGAAGTCTTTCAACAGTGCATGCTTAGTGTCTTTCTCGCTCAAGATAGCCTTGTCGGTAGGTATGCGCCAGTCGATGCCTAACGATTCGTCGAGAATAGATATGCCACCATCGGCTTCCGGATGGTAGAAGTTGTCACACTTGTACTGGAATACGGCTGTTTCGCTCAACACTGCAAAACCGTGAGCGAAGCCTTTAGGGATAAAGAACTGGCGATGGTTGTCCTCTGTCAACTCTACAGCCACATGCTTGCCGTATGTTGGCGAACCTTTTCTTATGTCTACAGCAACATCAAGAACGGCACCTTTCACACATCTTACGAGCTTACTCTGTGTGAATGGCGGGCGCTGGAAATGAAGACCACGCATCACGCCATACGACGACATGCTCTCATTGTCCTGACAAAACTCTATGTGGCCTACCTTTTCGTCAAACTCTCGCTGTGAAAAACTCTCGAAGAAATATCCTCGAGCATCCTTGAAAATGCGTGGTTCAATAATAACCACTCCTTCAATATCAGTTTTAATTACTTCCATATCGGTGTTATTGTTTTTGCAAAGGTACATATTATTTATTTATTACGTGGTATATTATCATAATTTGCTTACTAAAAAAGGTGAAAGCCTATTAATCTGTGGTAAAGATATTAGTTAAATTTCGCTGTTAGAAATATAAATGGTAATTTCGCTTCCACAGATTTATCGTTCCAAATACGAACATTATTTATGAAAAAGATACTATTTACTATATTCTTGGCGTTCTCGGCATTGCACATGTCGGCTTACGACTTCCTCAGACCGGTTAAAGATTCAATTCCTAACGGCTACAACTTCTGGGTGTACACACCTATCGACTACTTCTATTCGCAGGAGCATACTCCGGTGATCATATTCCTCCACGGAGCGAGCCTTTGCGGCAGAAATCTTAATCGTGTGCGTCGCTACGGACCGCTTGACGCTATCGTAAAGGGTCGCGAGATTGAAGCGCTGACTATTGTTCCGCAAAACCCTGGCGGCGCTTGGAACCCTAAGAAGATAATGGATGTGCTCGATTGGGTGAAGCGCAACTATGCTTGTGACACAACCCGTGTGTATGTGCTCGGCATGAGTTTGGGCGGATATGGCACAATGGATGTTTGTGCAACGTATCCCGACCGCATAGCAGCAGGAATGGCATTCTGCGGCGGTTCGTCCCTGAAAGACGTGAGCGGATTGGGCAAGTTGCCGTTCTGGATAATACATGGCACAGCAGACCGTGCGGTGCCAATAAAGCAGTCGAAGGTAGTTGTCGAGAAACTGAAGGAAAGCGGTAATGATACGCGCTTGCTATACGATTGGTGGCAGGGCGCAAACCACGGCGCACCGGCTCGCTTATTCTATCTGCGTAAGACCTACGAGTGGCTTTTCTCACATAGTCTGCTTGATAAAGACCGACCCGTAAACCGCGACATCAGCATTCGATATGAGGACTTGCGAAAAGTATATGACGACGTGAACCGTGGAAACAATACCCCTGAAGTGATTGACGGGCCAAGTGTTATAAAGTCCGAAGGATCAGAATATTAAGCATTACTTTAATAACAAATAAAAGGCTACAGCTTTTCTGCTGTAGCCTTATTTCATTTATATAAGTCATAGTGGTTATGACAAGAAGCCACAACCACTTAAAGCCTATTACATTACGCCGTCTTCGCGAAGCTTGAGCTGCCACTTCCAAGCAGAAGCAAGCACATCAGCAAGGTTAGACTCAGCCTTCCAACCTAATACCTTGTTCGCCTTTGAGCAGTCGCTCCAGATTTTTTCGATATCGCCCTCACGACGCGGACCGAACTTCCAGTTGAGCTTAACGCCAGTAGCCTTCTCGAATGTCTCAACGATTTCGAGTGTAGAGTTACCATTGCCGGTGCCGATATTGAAGTATTCAATCGGTTCGGTCTCCTTGTCGAGCACGCGAGCCATTGCTGCAACGTGAGCCTTTGCGAGGTCTACTACATAAATGTAGTCGCGGATACAAGTGCCATCAGGAGTATTGTAGTCGTTACCGAAGATAGTAAGCTCCTTGCGTATGCCGATAGCTGTCTGTGTCACGAAAGGAATAAGGTTGTTAGGCACGCCGTTAGGCAACTCGCCGATTTCTGCAGACGGGTGAGCACCAATCGGGTTGAAGTATCTGAGAACGATGCTCTTGATAGAGGCACCGCTGTGGATATAGTCGGCAATAATCTGCTCGTTGATTTCCTTTGTATTGCCATAAGGAGATGTTGCCTTCTGGTGAGGAGCATCCTCTGTAACGGGGAGGTTTTCTGGCTTCGGCTGACCATATACAGTACAGCTTGAAGAGAAGATGATGCCCTTAACGTCATACTTTGGCATAAGCTCGAGCAAGTTTACGAGCGACACGATATTGTTGCGATAGTAGAGCAATGGTTTCTGCACGCTCTCGCCAACCGCCTTTGAAGCAGCAAAGTGGATGATACCCTGAATGTCAGGATACTTTGCAAACACAGCCTCTGTAGCAGCCTTGTCGCGAAGGTCTACCTGCTCGAATGCTGGGCGAACGCCAGTAATCTTCTCGATACCATCAAGAACCTCGATCTTTGAGTTTGAGAGGTCGTCAACAATTACTACCTTGTAACCTGCTTCAATGAGCTCCACTGTTGTATGCGAACCGATAAAGCCCGTACCGCCAGTTACCAAAATTGTTTGTTTCATAATACTAAATAAGTTTTATAGTCTATTAATTACAATCTTAATGAAATTAGTTATAAGCGTCTGTATTGAACACATATCGCTTTAGTTTACCACAAAATTAATATTATAATTCGTAATGACAAATAAAACGCAGATATTTTTCCACAATTTGTTTGCGTTGTTAATAAAAAGGCGTATATTTGCAGTTGATAGTATGCACAACGTAAAGTGAAACTTACTTCATTTCACCCAACTTGCAATATCTCTACATAAATAATAATCTAAACAAAATCGAAATGGAAAAAGCAACCGAACAAACAACACAGCAGATAGAGCGCTTCTTGAAGAAAATTGCTCAGAAATTTCCTCCGCGCGACGACGCTTCTGTCGTTACGGATATTCATGTGCGTGTCTCTCAAGGCAGCGGCGAGATGTTGGCGTTCGACGACGACGACAACGAGGTTACACGTTGCGTTGTGGAGCAATGGATAAACAATAACGACGAGGACTTCTATACCGGTGTGGAGCAGACGCTTATGGCTACGCTCTCGGCACAGTCGGCATTAGCCGACAGCCTCGGCATTCTTAAGCCTTACAGCTTTGTGCTTGAGAACGAGGACAAGGAGAATGTTGCCGAGCTTTATATCGCCGACGACGATACTGTCATTATCGGCAAGGATCTTATGGAAGGACTCGACTCTGACCTTAATGTATTTTTGGAAAAGCTGTTGGGTTAAATGATAGGACGAATACACTCTTTTGAATCGTTTGGCACGGTAGACGGGCCAGGCGTACGCTTCGTGACTTTTATGCAGGGATGTCCGTTGAGATGCCAGTTCTGTCACAACCCGGACACATGGAATCATAACGGAAAATGCCAGTACGAGTTTACTCCCGAGCAGTTGAGAGACGAAGTGGTTAAGTATCGTTCGTTCATTAAAAGCGGTGGCGTAACGGTTTCTGGAGGAGAGCCGTTGATGCAATCAGAGTTTGTGGCAGAGTTTTTCAGACTTTGTCACGCCGAAGGCTTGCATACTGCGCTCGACACAAGTGGTGCTATCATTACGGATAAGGTCTTGAAGGTGTTGGACAATACAGACCTTGTATTGTTGGACATCAAGACAATGGACGCGGAGCTATATCCGACGCTTACCGGCGTAAAGCAGAACAACAATCTTGCTTTCCTCGATATTCTTGAGGAGCGTAAGATAAAGACCTGGGTGCGTCATGTTGTGGTTCCAAACCTGACCGACAACGACGAGTGGCTACGCAAACTTGGTGAGCATGTGTCGCATTACGATTGTGTTGAGAAGATAGAAATTCTGCCTTATCACACATTAGGTACGTACAAATACGAAAAGCTCGGCGAGAAGTATAAGTTGGAAGGAGTGCCTGCATTGTCAGCACAGAGAGCCAACGAGATACGCAGCATGATGTCGCAATACAAGCCGTGCCAGTAAGGCGAGTTCAGACCTATGGAAAAAGCATTCGTTACAGATACAATACAATCAATTTGCAAAGACATCGGCTTTCCGTTCACAACGAAAGTGAAGACGGAGAAATGGAAAGCCGATGTCTTGGTAGATTGCGGACCATACAAGATAGCCTTCAATGTGTGCAATTTGCCGCGCAATGTGGAGGAGGTATATCTTGCCATGCGTCAGGAACGCGTGTGCGGATGCTGGATGCTAATGCCTTCGTTCAGGAAAATAGTATTAAGCAAGCTGCCTTGCTTTTATATTCAGGACATACGTAGCGAAATAAGTGTCCTTCTTCATAAGATTAGAGAAGAAGAACATTCGCTTCCGATTGACGATTTCATTCGTTCTATGATTTTAGGCAACATACGTTATGCCGAAACAATGAAGGTGAAGTATGTTGAGGTATGTTTTTATCAGAAGATTTGCTGGAAGTGTCACGAAAAAAATCACATATATCTTATTAATAAGTTGATTTCGGCAGAAGGAATAGAGATAGAAAGTGTCATAGACTGCTTTTATTCCGAGATAGTTGATGGCGTAAAGCAATACATCGACGCTCATCCTGAATTGAATTTGAAGGTCGGCGATATAAAACCACGCTACAGCAAGTTTCATCATGGAGCCAGCATGTCCTTCGGTTGCGCATACTGCGACAGTCTTTTCGGTCACACCTACGTACAAGATGCCTATGACAACCTTGTCTTTTGTGTGAAGACACTGCCAAAAGCGCGCATAATAATCAATAAAGACTTTGTTGTACCAGCAAAGCGTTGGTATAAAAGAGACTAAACGCGTCGACTGATACGAACATTCGTACCAATCGACGCGGATTATTTTTTCTTATGTTGTTATTGTTTTGAAATACTGCATAACCTTTTATGAAAGCAGGTCGTGTACGTATTCTACCAAACCTGCGTACCTGATAATCAATGTCAAGCAAATGGCGTAGAAGCCAGCCAACGCATCGTCGAGCATGCAGCCCCAACCTCCGTGTATATGGCGGTCTACCCAACGGCAGCCAAGCGGTTTCGTAATGTCGATTACGCGGAACAAGACAAAGCCTATCGTTGCGAGAGAAACGGCTACGTACGACGGACCGTCAACGAACAAGGCCGCAAGCGTAGCCACCCATGTTCCGAAATACTCGTCGATGATTACGGTTCGAGGGTCCTCACCCCAGTAGCGCTCCATGACGTTGTCTGTCCAAACGCCCACAAATAGCGTACCTACCACAAGCAGAACCGTGGCTATGGCAAGCCACATAGGCGAAAGGGCGAAATAGATGGCTATCCAGATGAGTAGCGCAACGAAACCGCCAAGTGTACCCGGTCCCCAAGGCCAAAAACCGACACCTAAACCGGTAGATATTATGACGTGCAACCAAGGCGCCTCGCCAAGTTGGTGATTGTTATTATTGCTCATAATCGTTTTCTTCTAAATGTTCTGTCTGTTACTGCTTATTCAGCCGCACTCTCCTTGAACTCCACTTTCAGCTTGTCGTCTCCATCAACGTCAATCGCAATGGTTTTGCTTGTTCTCTTCTCGTCGGAGAGCAGCAACTCGCAAAGCACATCCTCGATGTATGTCTGTATGGCACGCTTCAGAGGACGCGCTCCGTACTGCGGACTGTAGCCCTTGTTTGCAAGCAGAGTCTTTGCTTCGTCGCTGATTTCAACGGCATAGCCCATATCGTTGATGCGCTTGAACAGACGAGACAACTCGATGTCCACAATCTTGCGTATCGCTGTATTGTCGAGCTGATCGAACGTGATAATCTCGTCGAGACGGTTGAGGAACTCGGGCGCGAACTGGTGTGCCAGACTTTTCTGTATCACAGATCGTGCATATTCCTTAGCCTTTTCGCTCGAGTTGTCGAGCAACGCGGCGTTGAAACCGATGCCGTTGCCGAAATCGACAAGCTGGCGTGTGCCGGTGTTCGAGGTCATGATGATGATTGTATTGCGGAAGTCGACCATTCTGCCGTTACCGTCAGTCATGCGACCCTCGTCGAGCACTTGCAGTAAGAGGTTGAACACATCGCCATGCGCCTTCTCCACCTCATCAAGAAGAACGATAGAGTAGGGATGGCGGCGTACTTTCTCTGTGAGCTGTCCACCTTCGCCGTAGCCTACATATCCCGGAGGCGCACCTACAAGACGCGAGGTATTGAACTTCTCCGAGTATTCGCTCATGTCAATACGAATAAGAGCGTCCTTCGTGCCGAACATCAGCTCTGCCAAGGTCTGTGCAAGATATGTCTTACCCACACCGGTTGAGCCGAGGAACATGAATACGCCGATCGGACGGTTAGGGTCTTTAAGTCCGAGGCGATTGCGCTGTATGCTGCGCACAATCTTGCCGATGGCGTCGTCCTGAGCCACCACAACCGACTTGAGTCTGTCGCCGAGGTTCTTCAGCACGCAACTCTCCGATTCGGAAATGCGCTGTACGGGTATGCCCGACATGATAGAAACCACGTTAGCAACGTCTGCCTCTGTGACTGTCTCACGGCGTCCGTCGTCAGAAGCCACCCACTCGTCATTCAAAACCTTAAGTTCGCTCTCAAGCTGTGTCTCGCGGTCGCGGTAAGTAGCTGCCACTTCAAAGTTCTGGTCGTCTGCTGCCGCTATCTTCAACTGATGGATGTTTGCCAATTCCTTCTCCTTCTCAATTATTGAAGGTGGAATTACTGCATGTTGCAGATGAACCTTCGAGCCAACCTCGTCCATTGCGTCAATAGCCTTGTCTGGGAACGCACGCTCTGAGACGTATCTGCCTGTCAGTTTCACGCAAGCCTCCAACGCCTCGTCGGTATAGCGCACATGATGATAGTCCTCATAGCGCTCCTTAATGTTCTTCAGAATGTCGAGTGTCTCTGCTTCGGTAGAGGGTTCTATCATTACGCGCTGGAAACGACGCTCAAGAGCACCATCCTTCTCGATAGAGTTGCGATACTCGTCGAGCGTTGTGGCACCGATACATTGTACCAAACCGCGAGCCAACGCTGGCTTCATGATATTAGCAGCATCCATTGAACCAGGCGTGCTACCTGCACCTATTATAGTATGTATTTCGTCGATGAATACAATGATGTCAGGATTCTGTTCCAACTCGTGCAGCAATGCCTGGATGCGCTCCTCGAACTGTCCGCGATACTTCGTTCCGGCTACGATAGATGTCATATCGAGACGGAAGATGCGCTTGTTGAATAGCAGCGGAGAGGTGCGTCTGCGAGCGATAAGCTGGGCAAGTCCTTCGGCAATGGCACTCTTGCCAACGCCAGGTTCGCCGATAAGTATAGGGTTGTTCTTCTTTCGACGGCACAGTATCTCGGTGACACGCTGTATCTCCTTGTCGCGTCCGATTACGAGGTCGAGTTTACCCTGGGCTGCAGCAAGTGTGAGGTCGGTAGAGAACTTGTCAAGCACTGGTGTCTTGTCTGTTCCGCCACCCATTGGTTTGTTCGTAGTGTCAGAAGTAGCGCTCTGATTCTTGTTGTTATGTGAAGAGAAATTGTCCTGCGACACCAGATTATCGTCATCGTCAGACAATCCTACGCCGTTCTTGACATTTGAGTTTGTTTGCATAAGAAAATTCATAGCTTTCTCGTATGTTAAACCATTCTCAAGAAGTACGCTTTTGGCACCACTTGCCATTTTGTCATGCAGTATGGCAAGTATGATATGCTCAACGTCCACTTCCTTAGAATGCTGAAGTCGGGCTTCAAGTATTGATAATTTGAGAATGTTGTTAGCATGCTCGTCGAGCGAGATGTTTCCGTTGTCAGACGAAGCTGCGGCAGAGTTGTCCTCTTGAATATTCTTCTCAAGCTGCAACTTTACCTTGTCGACATCTATATTGGCGCCCGTAAGCAGGGCCTTCAGCGGACTTTGCTTGTCTCTCAACATTCCAAGCACAATATGTTCGGGGCGTATAGCACCTGAAGACAGCCTTAAAGCCTCTTCTCTGCTGAAAGATAGGTTTTCTGATACTCTTTGTGAAAACGAATTTGTCATTTAATATATTATCCTTGAATTATGTTCGTAAATATTTAACTTCTGCCTATGCACATGTAGGCATTATAGTACATGCAAAATACATGCCACTAATTGTCAGCCAATCGTTTTAACTCTCTTTCTATATAGTTTAACTTGTCTTGATTGTTGTATCGGCGATAGTATGCCAGCGCTTCGATGAAGTATTCCTGAGCATTTTCTATGTCGCGCATGTGCTTGTAACACATACCGATACGCAACAGCGAATCGCCTTTTTCATTGTTATAGCATAGCAATGTATGCTTCTCGAACAGCGGCACAGCGTCTATATACTTCTTCAGACGAAAATAACTTTCTGCCACACAATAGTAATATACTGCCAATTCGTGTGGGGCAAACGCATTCAGTTTGGTCAGTATCGGCTCTAAAGTCGCTACCGCCCGCTCATATTCGCCGTCGTAATAGCAACAAACGCCCATGTAAGCCTGAAAACGTGGGTTCAACTTGTACTTGCTGTCAAGTTTTGAGAACCATATCAGCGCTTCATGGAACTTGCCGCTTTGAAAGTAATCGACAGCCCTCGACAGCTTTTCGGCATCTGTCTGCTCGGTTGCCGATTCGTATATATGTATATATGCACGGCTATGTGCATTAACAGTAGATGAAAGAGAGATGAAACATACCAATAAAGCCAATCTGGTTCTTTTTGATATATTCATATATTGCGGCTTATTCTGTATAGAAATCGATCAGTTCGTTGAGCGCTTTCTGGCAAGCCGGACAGAAGTCGGGGTGGGCATTGCTGCGCATACGGCAGTCGAACGATGGACGATAGACACCTTTCAGACTGTAGCCTGCACCTTCATATACACCTAACGGATGCTGCAGCTTTGCATTCTTCTTGTTTTTCTTGCCGTAGAAGTCAACCGGTGTTGGTATCGGTGTTGTCGGAGCAATGAGTTTCTCCCATTTATCGTGGAAATCAACGAGTGTTGTTATGTTCTTCTCCCAAGGCTCTACATCATGTGGATACATCGGTAACGCCTCCTGCTCGTAGGCATATTCGTCAGCCAATCCTGCGAAACTATGACCGAATTCATGCACAACGACCTGCTTGTAAAGCGGATGGTGTGTCATACTAAGATTGTACGAGTTCAATATGCCGCCACCGCCGTATTCGGAAGTGTTCACCAATACGATTATATGTTCGTACGGAGTGCCGGCAAGTGCGTCGTGCAGGTTCTTCAGATTGAGCGTTGTGAGGTATCTGTTTGAATAGAACGTATCGAAATGGCTACCCAAAACTGTATTCTTCCATACACCTTTTGAAGGAACACTTGTACCGGAGTCTTCAGATGTTGACTCCACAGCAATTATGTTAAAGCGATTGCGCTTCGACTTGAATGGTTCATGCTCGAAAAGTGCCTCTGTTGCGAAACGGGCATCCTCCAAGAATGTAGACATTTCGTCTTTGCTGTAGCCTTCTGCGACGTATGCAATATGAATACACTTCGTTGTGTCTTCTGCCGCTTGCAATGTGATGTATGGCGTAACGTAATTGAATCCGATGTGTCTGATCAATATATCGCTCGGATTGACGACATGAGTCATCGTTGTAACAATTTTCTGACGGTTATCACGCAAATCGACAGTTATGTCTACAACATCCTTTGGCATAGGTACAAGGAACACGTTTTCGAACGACTTGTTCGTAGTTTTTGCCTCGTCGTATGTCAGCCATTCTTGAAACAATGTTGAGAACGAGTTCGTGTATATAACCTGCTTCGTGTTATGGTCGCGCACCGTAATCTGACCATTTCCTTGAACCGGCAGTATGTCAAGATTGTTTCTCTTGCCATACCAATGAGGCATAAGGTTACACTTGTCCAAGGAAATCTGCTGCGACTGCGCATCACCTGAGAAGATGTAGTCTACACGCAATGTGCTGTCGCAGAAAAACTTGTCAAATTCAATGTTCTTATTTTGAGCTTTGCTTGGCATGATTGCAAACAGGCAAAGCAGTAGTATCAATTGTCTTAACATTGTCTTCATATTCATTTTATGTTAATCTATATCTGTTTTTATACTTCGAATTGTTTAATCAACTTCTTTACATAATCTCTTGACCAATCACTTTCGTGAAAGCGCTGATCGTTATATTTCAAGAGGTCTATATCCATAGAAATTTTGCCTTCTTTACGCAGAAACTCGGTGTTGCCACATTGCGTTTCCATTTGCTTGGTCTTTGCAACGATTTGCTCTGGCTCATCTTCTGTAAAGCCACAAGCAAGAAAATTGAGATACTTCTCGTCGTTCATTACGTTTCCAACTGGCTCTGTAAGCAGTTCTTCAGAAAACTGCACTTTGTGAAATGCCTCGGATATTATTCCTTTTACGAGTTTGGCGTTTGACTCGCGGTTGAAATTAGTGCCTATTGACAGTATAATTCTATGCATATTAGAAGCGTCTTCTGAATTCGGCACATACAATAGCTGTTGCTATTGCTACATTCAAGCTGTCGGCCGTTGCACGACCTTCCGGATAATTAGGTATTCGTAAAGCTCTGTTTACGAGATTGCGAATGGCAGGGGATATGCCTTTCCCCTCATTACCCATCACAATCAAGCCTATCTCTGTAAGTCCTTGATTGTAGATATTGTCGCCTTCAAGAAGTGTACCGTAGATAGGGAAGTCTTTGGGCAGCGAATCAAACAGTACAGAAAGATTCATGTATGTTACATTCACACGAGCGATGCTTCCCATAGTTGCCTGTACAACCTTCGGGTTGTAGGCATCAGCTGTATCTGCGCTACAGATTACGTTCTCGATGCCAAACCAATCGGCTATACGAATTATTGTGCCAAGGTTGCCAGGATCCTGTACGCCGTCAAGCACAATGGTAAGTTTGCTTGTAAGCAGGTTGGTATCAACATGAGAATCGAGCGTCTTGAATACGGCAAGTACCTGCTGCGGATGGCACAGAAAACTTGCTTTGGTAAGCTCTTCTTCCGTTACTTCTATAATTTCGCAATTTGCGACAGAAGCTATTGCGCGTCCTTCACCTTTCAACCATTCTGCTGTACCTACGAGCAACATCAAATTGCTTTTATAACGCGAAAAAATATCGCTAACAACTTTTGGACCTTCGGCTACAAAGACGCCTTCAGCATCACGAAACTTCTTGGTTTTGAGCGAATGTAAATATTTAATTTTATTTTTGCTTATCATCTTCTTAATTAAAACTATCAAAATACGTTATGAATCTTCTCTTCGAGTAAAAGACAATGCAAAGGTAGCAATATTTATCGTTTTTTTTGTATCTTTGCATGGTTTTTCAAACATAATGAATATTAATTTAGTACTATTAGTAAAGATGTTGTCTAAGGTCAAAATAAAGTCTGCTTCAATAACGTTAGGGATGATAGCTATATTAGCCTTTATCTCTTCTTGTTCCTCAACGAAGTTCATTGCCGATGACGATTGTCTTTTGAAAAGTTGCACGATAAGCAGCAATGAAAAGTCTTTTAATGCGAAATCGCTCGAACCTTATTATGCGCAGCGTCCAAACTCTAAGTGGTTCTCTTTAATAAAGCTTCCTTTGGGCATATATAGCTTGTCTGGCAGAGACAGCACAAAATGGATAAATCGCACACTGAGAAGAATAGGGGAGAGCCCGGTTGTTTTCGATTCGTTAAAGACGAAAAAGTCATGCGACAACATGGTATCGGCAATGAAGTCAATGGGATATCTGCAAGCTGACGCTTCTTATAATGTAGCTAAAAAGAACAAGAAGGCAACTGTTCGATATACCATAAATCCAAACGTTTTGTATTACGTTGATTCAGTTAAATATGTAATTGAGGACGAAACACTCTTGCCGTTACTTGAGGAGAAAGCCTTCAAAGGAAAACTGTTAAAGAGAGGTATTCCTTTTTCAACATCAACTCTTGATGCTGAGCGCAAACGTATTGCACAGATTCTTCTGAATAATGGTTATTACAAATTCAATAAGGATTTTATTCATTACGTAGTTGACACTATTGGCAAGAGCAATAGGGTAGACGTTGAGCTTCATCTTATAAAGTATAGAAGTTCAAATAATAGTCCTGAGTCTCCGCACAAGAAATATATCATTAACAATATTTATTTCCGTTCTGGTGATGGCAAGAAACTGCCATTACGCAAGCGTGTACTCTATAACAATACAGTAATTGCACCTGATGCTTTATTCTGCTCAGAGGATGTCCAAAATACTTACAACAACTTTGCACGTCTGCAGGCTGTTCGTTATACAAACATTCATTTTGAGGAACTGCCCGATACAAATCTTTTGGATTGTAACGTGCAGATAAGCACGCGAAAGCCTAATTCTATATCTTTCCAACCTGAAGGTACAAATACAGCTGGTGATTTTGGTGCTGCAGCTTCGTTGACTTATACAAACAATAATTTGTTCCGTGGAAGTGAAACCTTCAGTGTCCAGTTGCGTGGTGCATACGAGGCAATCAAGGGACTTGAGGGTTATCAGAACGAGAATTATGTGGAATATAATATCGAAACAAAGTTAGCTTTTCCGCGTATTATTGCTCCTTTCCTGTCCGAAAGATTTCGTAAGAAGAACCGTATGAAGTCGGAATTGCTCTTTAGTTACAACATGCAGAATCGACCGGAGTTCCATCGTCGAGTGCTTACTGCAGCATGGCGCTATCATTGGAGTATGGGCAGAAAGAAACCATCATACAGATTTGATTTCTTGGACATAAACTATGTACACATGCCTTGGATTTCAGCAACATTTAAGAAAGAATATCTTGATGATGCTTCAAATAGAAATGCCATCCTTAGATATAATTACGAGGATATCTTTATCCTGCGAACTGGATTGAATTATTCATTCAGCGATTCTAAAAACGCTCTGCGTTCTAACGTAGAAATAGGTGGAAACTTGCTATACGGCATCTCAAATCTGTTTAAGTCTAGACGCAACGCCCAAAATCAGTACACGCTCTTTAAAATTGCTTATGCACAATATGTTAAGGGCGATATTGATTATACACGTCTCGTAAAAATCGATACAAAGAATACACTCGCATTGCACTTCGGTCTTGGTGTTGCTTATCCTTATGGAAATAGTACAATTCTTCCATTTGAAAAGCGTTATTTCTCAGGTGGCGCAAACTCTGTTAGAGGTTGGAACGTTCGTGCACTTGGTCCTGGTAAATTCAAGGGAAAGGATGGCCGTATCGACTTCATAAACCAAACTGGCGATATGAAGCTTGATATGAATATGGAGTTGCGTACGTTCTTGTTTTGGAAATTCAATTGCGCATTCTTTGTCGATGCAGGAAATATATGGACTTTGAAAAACTATAAAGACCAACCTGGAGGACAATTCAAGTTCAACGAATTCTACAAACAGATAGCTGTAGGATATGGTTTAGGATTACGCTTGAATCTGGATTACTTTATCATGCGAGTGGATTTCGGAATGAAGGCTGTTGATCCTGCATACGATACAAACAAGCAACATTTCCCAATAACAAATCCACGTTTAAAGGACATGACCTTGCACTTCGCCGTAGGAATGCCATTCTAAACAATACGTTAACAAGAAGTCAATAATAAACATACATCAAGATGTCGACAATTTATCGATATCTTGATGTGTTATCAGTAGAGAAGTGTATTGGTAATATTAATGATTTTATAAAAAAAAACACATATTTATCATAATGTCCGTTATGTGTTATTTGTGTATATTTGCATCGTCAAAACAAAAAAATTTGTTATGAGTAAAAAAGTTATTTCGTCTTTATCTGTTGAAGATTTAGAAGTATTGTCTGATATGGCTACTTATCTTTTGAGTTTAAAAGCTAAAAAGTCCGTTTCTCCAGTGCATGACATTGAGGGTTATAACCCTCCCGACCTTTATCTTTGTACTGAGTCCGTTGTTTTCAGCCGTGAAGAACTTGCCGTGTTAAAAAAGTTGAAACATTTACATGTTATCGAGTATGGAAAGTAAAAGTATAAAGCAGCTTATAGTTAACATTGTAGTTGCTATTCTTTCGGCTGTTATAACATTTCTAACATCTTGTACATTTAAATAGTAAATTATGTGTCTGAATCCTATTACAATAAAAAGTAACGCTCGTTACTACTCGCCTTTTCTTACGGCTGCATATAACGAAGTCCCTTGTGGTCGTTGTGCAGCCTGCCGAGACGCTCGTAAAAGCGTATGGGAAGACCGTTTGTGTCTTGAGGTTTCAGACTGGTACAAGAACGGTGGTATTGGCATTATGTTAACATTTACTTATAATAATGCTTGTCTACCACATTTTGAGCGTGATGGCGTTAGTGTTCCGTGTTTTTCTCCTGTAGATATATCTGCGTTCTTGAATCGTGTTAAGGTACGTTCGGCACGTACTTTTGGCGCTGATTTCTACCGTTATTTTATCTGCTCCGAGTACGGAAAAAACACTAAACGCCCTCACTATCATGCTATTTTTCTTATTCGTGACCCTAATCGCTATGTTGAGTTTATAGAAATGTGTCGCTCGCTTTGGTGTTGGCTCTTTGAGCGTGACCGCAAAGGTCATTTTAAACCTGCCACTTCACTTGGTTTCATGTTTCCTAAACGTAAATATGGTCGCTATGTTGATGACAAAGGACGTGACCGCGACCCGCGTTTTAAGTCTAAAAAAGCTGGTGCTAAATATGTATGTAAGTACGTTTGTAAAGATTTGGCTTACTTCAACTTGCCACAAGTAAAAGAATTTTACGACACTTACCCCGAGTTTCGTTACTATTGCCCTCGCTCTTGGAAGTCTAATAACCTCGGTTTTCCTGCTGTTGAGCGTGCTTTGGCTGGTGCCACCTCTAAGGAAATACAAGATGTATTAAAGCGTGGTGTTTGGTCTCCCCTGCAAAACAAGTTTGTAAAGCTTTGGGACACAGCCGTTAACCGTCTTATGTACGACAACGTTCACGTTGATTTGTACAGCATTAAGACTCACAAAAAAGTATATGAGCGTTTTCTGTCTTCATTCGGTTGTGAGTGGCTTTGGTTCAATTTCAAAGCACGTGTAGAACGTACTATTCAAAAGATGTACGAGCGTGCTCTGTTGGTGTCTAAGCATTCCGATTTGTCGGCTATGTTCCAGTTTGATATTAATCGCTTGTTCATTCGCTCAGATTTTAAGCGTTTCGCTCTTTGGCATTGCTTACTTAAGCAGTTTAATTTTGCTCAGTTATCGAATTTCGCTTTATCAGTTGATAATGATATTGATGCGTTTTTCGATATAGAATCTTGGAAAGATGTATTTATCTTGAAACATGATAACGCTAATCTTAGCACATTCGTTTTTGAGACATCTCTTTCTCCCTCTCTTCCTGCTGGAACTTTGGACGTTAATATTTTTCTACCTTACCAAAGGTTTGAATCTACTTATAAGGCTTTATGTATCTACCTCTCTCGCTGCAATATTGCTGAGTATACTCGTAGAGGTGAGCAGATTGTTAACGCTAAACATTCCAGTGGTGTCTATGGTTTTGATGAAAATCTATGTTAAACTTTTAAACTTATGGCTTTTAGAAATCACAAATTTTCGCCTGTTGTACCTCCTCCTGCTCTCGTTGTGGATGAGGTTAGTAGTTCAACTTTTGTTGGTGAAGTTGAAACGCCTGTTGTTAGTCTTGTTCCAAATAGTGAGCTTTGTGCGTCACTTCCTGCGCCCTCGTCTTATTGTTTGTCGGACTTGCTTGCTGCTGGTGTTCCTCTTACTCCAGTCAATTCTAAGGTTATCACTACCCCCGACTCTGCTGCTGCTGCTGTAGTTGATAGTGTTCTCGGTGATTCCGATGTTTCACGTGGTACAAACTCGAGTGACACGTCTAATAATGACACACCCACCGAACCATATGAATAACTTTTAAACTTATTTTTATGTCTTTATCATCAGTTAAATTGGGTACTGCTTTCAATAAGCGGTATTCTCACAACCTCGATTTTGATAATAATACGACTATGGACTTTGGGTCTGTTCAGCCGTTACTTTGTCAATATCTTTTGCCGAAGTCTGACGTTAATCTCAATTACCGCCAGCTCATTCGCTTGGCACCTATGCCAACGCCCTCGTTTGCTCGTATTTTTGCCAAGAATTATGCTCGCTTCGTTCCTCTGTCTGATGTTGTGGAATATCATGAGGCGTTTTTGGCTAAAAAACCGTATTACTCACATGACCGCTCTTTCGTTCCTGCTTACTTGCCTTTTACAGAAAACCGTGTTCTCATGTACATGCTGCTTCTTCGTTCTCAGTGGTCTGTGTATTTAGCTGTTGACGGTGAGCCGACTCATTACAAAGTGTACGACCCTGGTAATAACTACGAACCTCAGTACAATGCTCTTATGCATTCGTTTTACTCTTACGTTGGTTTGGGTTCTTCTCCTTTACGTCCGCTTCCTCAGTCTCTTTTCCTGCATAACCTTATGGCTGTATCGTTCGAGCAGTCTGATTATATTGTTCCAGTTTACAATAACCCTGGTTCTTCGCTTTCCCAGCCCGACGGCTTTATTGTGTTCCGTTTTTCGGATGAAGCAAAGCGACTTCGCAAGGTGTTTGTAGGTCTTGGTTTTGGTCTGTCCTTGGATGATTCTAACCGTGTTTCGCTTGCGCCTTTGCTCGCTTTTTATAAGGCTTATTTTGATACGTTTGGCTTGACACGTGAAACGGCTTTTGAATCTACTTCATGTTACGACCTTATCCGTCACATTTCTAACTATGATTACGATTATGGTATGAGTACATTTGCAGCAGCTAAGCCGTCTCAAGCACCTTTAAATATACAGGGTGTTTTTGATTCGTTTGTTGCAACTTTGTCAAAGTTGTTCTATACATCTGCCGATAATTACCTCGCCGCGCATCGCCTTGAACCTATGAACCATGCTGTTTTGCCTGTGTCTGCATCTTCTATGTTGGAGGCTACGGGCAATACTTCAGCCAATTTTGAGCTTAACCGTTCTGATATTACTACCCCCGGTGTCACTATCGGTAATGTTCATGCTGCAAACCGCCCTCTTATTCAGCAGTTAACACTTGACGTTTTAAAACGTGTTTCGCGCTTCGTCTCAAAAGATAGTGTTATCGGTTATCGTATTTCCGATTGGGTTAAAGTTCACTATGGCGCTGATGTTGTTAGCACACTCTTTGAGGAATCTAATTTTATTCACCAGTCTTCTACGCCTGTTGACATTTCAGATGTCTTTTCAACTTCTGACACTGCCGACATCGCTACAAAGGACAAAGGTGAGTATCTTGGCGCCTATGCTGGCAAAGGTATAGGTTTTAACAAAAATGGTTTTTCCTTCCACGCTCCTTGTCATGGTTATCTTTTCGTGTTCTCCTGCGTTGTTCCTGTAGTGCGTGATTTCGTTGGTTGTGACCCAACTCTATATTCTGTTACAACTGACGCTGTGCCTGTGCCTGAGTTTGATGCGTTAGGCTATGAACTTACGCAGCGTGCTGCCTGTGTTGGTGATAACTTTATTGCATCGCACAACGAATTTCACGACAAGGCTTTCGGCTTTATACCTCGTTACTCTGGTTACAAGGTTAAAAAGGACGTTGTTAACGGTGACATGTATCTCGGCTACTTTAAGCGTGATTTTCAACCGTACTATCTTGACCGCATACCGTACAACAACTATATTACGCAGTTTAACAAAGATTCGCAGACGTCTTACCACATGACTCTCAACATGGGTGTCACTCCTGGTGCTTCCACTGCTTGGCAGTCACTTAACGGCAATAGTGCTGTCGGCAACTTCAATCGTCTTTTCTATGATGAGGGAAAACCCTTTGACGCTTTCGGTAACAATGATAAATTCATTGTGCAAACCGTCTTCTCGTTCAAGGTTCGTAATTTCTTGAAACCGATTTCAGAATCTTACGATACGTTTGATGAATCAACAGATACGTCTTCAACCAACGTAACAACCAACTAAACACATGGGAGTGGCTTGCCACTCCCTTTAACTCTTTTATTTATGCCAAACCCTTTGTTAAATTCATTAGGTTCTTCTATTCAGAACCTTGCTACTGGTGCTTTGTCTTCGTTAATTGGTGGTTCTTTTTCTAATCATTCTACACGTAGTATGATGCGCTATCAAGATGCTATTAATGATCAAAACGCTTTGGATGCATACAACAGACAGCGCTCGCTAATGTTAGATGCTGCATCTTTACAAAAGCAAGGTATGGAAAAAGCTGGTTATAATACTGCCTTTGGTTCTAACGGTTCTGTTCAGTCCGTTAGCACTCAGCCAGCTGCTTCTGTTGGTCTTGGTTCAGTTGATTCTAATCATATGCCTTCTTCTTTTCAAACTTTGTTGGACGCTAAAAATGTTGAGTCAAACGCTAAAATGGCTGATTCTCATTCTCGTCTTTTGGATTTGCAATCTGAAGGTCAAAGTATTGAAAATGATTATAAGGCTGCTAACGCTATTGCAGATTTGAGCAATAAGGCTGCTAACACTCGCGATTCTAATGCTAAAGCGCATCTTAATGAGATTAAAGCAAACCTCGAAAATAAATGGGGCGACCGTGCTTATGGTGCTGCCGTTGGTAAGGCTGAAAGTGATGCTTCTGCTGCTGTTGATAATGCTGCTATTGTTGGTCTTAACCGACAAATTGAACAAGCTACCTACAACGATAAAGTTGCTTATGCTCACGAACTTTTGGAGAATGAGAAGAAGAAAGGTAAATTGCTCGATGCTGAGGTTGTTGTTGAAAATGGTATTCCTCGTATCCAAGAAAGCGAAATTGCTAAAAACTATGCTTCCGCTGACGAGTCTCGTACACGTTCGGGTCTTAATCTTGCTGAAATAGGTTATACTAATGCTCAAACAACAGCCCAGCAAATTGAAAACTCTATTAACGGAAACGATAAAGTTGTTCAAGCTGCTATTACTCGCCTTGTTAACGCTGCTCGTTCTGCTGGTCCTCAGAGCTTTAGCGAATATGCTTGGAGCGTATTTAACAATCCTCATGCTACCGCTGGTCAAACGTGGAAAGCTGTAGGCGCTTCTATTCTTGGTTGGGTAGAGCGTTCTCTTGGTGGTTCTTCTCCGCTTCCTCAGTCTGTTTATGACGATGTTAAAACGGCTGTTACTCACTCTGTTCATAAGGCTCGTGAGTCTGTTCGTTCTAAACCTGGTCGCAATCGTATTCCAGTTTGGCGCCGTTGATGCAATATTTCTTTGTTTTATGCGTTAATACTATATGGATAGTTATATTAAATTTGTTTGGAAAGCTATTAAAGCGGTTTTCCTTACGTTGGTTTTACTATGGCTGTTAATTGGTGTTTATGCATTATTAACACTTTAGTTTGTGCGTGTGGGTGTTCTTCATCTGCACGCTTTTTTTTGCCCTAAATCTGCGTAGCGACGTTAGGAGCGGTGCAGCCAAAAAAGTGCAACGCACTTCCCTCTACGCCTTGCGCTATTGCGCTCGCCCGTTAGGGCGAATCGTGAGCGTTAGCGAGGTCGACCAAGCGGAGTGCGATGATTATTCCAACCCTTTATCGATAGCATCTCGTATAGAGATGCGACACTAAGGCATCCAGTAAACGCAGCCTAACAACGCCGTTTAGCTTGACGGCGCCAGCCACTTGCCATGATATTGTCAATCGGTACACGCTTTTCTGCGTGTGCTCTCCGACCGCTATTTCTGAGCGGTGTGAAGCGTATGTAATTCTAATACCTTACCGCTTCGCATTGTGTTTGCTTGATATAAATCAAGTATTTCAGTTATTTTATAAAAAAGTTTGTTTTTCTTAATGTCCGTTATAGAGAGTTGTTCTTTAAGATTATAAATTTATACATGGAAGATACTAGATTATTCAATAATATTTTGTACATTTGATGTGATTTGCACAGGTTTATGATAAATAGGTCTTGCAAAGTAAATAATAGGTATAACATAAATAATGATTAACTTCATAACTATAAATGATGCAACACTATCGTAAGATAATACATATAGACATGGATTGCTTCTATGCTGCTGTGGAACGACTTGATAACAATAATCTTGCAGGGAAAGCAATTGTTGTTGGACACGATTCTGACCGCGGTGTTGTTGCTACTGCAAGTTATGAGGCGCGTCGTTATGGTGTACATTCTGCGCAATCCATTAGAATGGCAAAAAGACTTTGTCCTAATTTGTTGATAATAGAACCTCGATTTGAGCGGTATAAAGAAATTTCCAATAAAATTCATAATATATTTCAAAGATATACTGACTTAATAGAACCGATATCACTTGACGAAGCGTTCTTGGATGTTACACAAAATAAAAAAGGTATTGAATTAGCTGTAGACATTGCAAAAGAAATAAAGGCTGCAATTCATGATGAACTTGGCTTAACGGCTTCTGCTGGTGTATCTTATTGTAAATTGCTTGCCAAGATAGCATCCGATTATAATAAGCCCGACGGCTTATGTATCATTCATCCTGATAATGCTATCGCGTTTTTAGACAAGTTAAAGGTAGAGGACTTGTGGCTTGTGGGGCATAAAACTGCACTCGAATTGCATTCGTTGGGTATATTTAAAGTTCGGCAGTTGCGAAATCAATCGCTGTCTACCCTATCACGTTTGTTTGGAAAACGTGGGCAATTGTTCTATGACTATGCACGTGGTATTGATGATAGTCCAGTAGAAGCACGAAATGATAGAAAATCAGTTAGTTGCGAAAGTACATTCGCTCAGGACCTTTCATTGAAATCGAATGTTATAATCGAGCTATACCACATAACATTGGAACTGGTAAACCGCCTTGATAAGAGCGATTTTTCTGGTCACACACTTACATTAAAAGTGAAATACGCAGACTTTACGCAAGTTACAAGAAGCCTGACCTGCGCTACCCCACTAACATCTAAAGATACGATTCTACCTTTAGCAAAAGGGTTACTACAAAAAGTAGAGATTAACGCCTCTCATCCTATAAGGTTAATGGGACTTGGTGTAAGTTTGGGCGACGATAAACCCCAAAATAAATTATTATCAAAACCTAAACAAGAGGAACCACAACTACCTTTTGCAGAATATTGATAGTATCCATGAAAAATTCATTCTAAGAGAATGACACGCCGTATGCAGGCTTCAGTCATCGTTCGCGTTCGTTGTCTATGCAGATTCCGTACGCGACCCGATCAGATTCCGTACGCTGTCCGATCAGTTTCCGTACGCCGCCCGATCAGATTCCGTACGCGAACGGCGAGAATACATATAGACACAATAAAAGGGCAATTCAATATCGCTATTGAATTGCCCTTACACATATTATTATAGAGCTAATCTAGGAAACTGTTATGGAGCTAATTTAGCAAACTTTGTGTGAACCTTCGCTGATAACAACGTCGATTACCTTCGGCTCCTTGCCATATTTTGCAGAGTATTTAGCCTTAGCGTCAGCGATGAACTGATCATAAAGCTCGTCCTTTACGAGGTTGATTGTGCAGCCACCGAAACCGCCACCCATGATACGGCTACCAGTAACGCCATTCTCCTTGGCGATGTCGTTGAGGAAGTCGAGTTCTTCACAAGAAACCTCATACTCCTTGCTGAGACCTTCATGAGTTTCGTACATCTTCTTGCCAACAGTCTCGTAGTCGCCTGCATTAAGAGCATCACAAACAGCAAGAACACGGTCTTTTTCGCCGAGCACGAAGTGAGCGCGCTTGTAGTCTTCCTCACCTACTTCAGCCTTAACCTCCTCAAGCTGTTCCCATGTGCAGTCGCGCAGAGTCTCGAAGTGAGCCTCCGGATGCTTAGCAGCGATATGCTTAACAACATTCTCGCAAGAGTTGCGGCGGTCGTTGTAAGGAGAGCCGGCAAGCTCATGCTTCACGCAAGAGTTGAGGAGCACCAGTTTGTAGCCAACAGGCTTGAAGGGGAAATATTCGAACTCGCGGCTGCGGCAGTCGAGACGCATGAGGC
>ERZ1034730.176-NODE-176-length-28593-cov-17.752891_pt1 | contig 28593 bp, 8 predicted proteins | sample MGYA00520650_ERZ1034730 | MGnify/ENA primary metagenome ERZ1034730 (study PRJEB33766, sample SAMN09781702) | gut metagenome | biome: gut microbiome | host: Homo sapiens | place: Madagascar | study: EMG produced TPA metagenomics assembly of the PRJNA485056 data set... | reverse complement strand
AGCTCCCCCGATGGGGAGCCAAGAACGTTCTGCCGCTTAACTTAATAGCATTACCCATCGGGGAAGGCTGGCGATACGGGAATCCCCTCTTCTAAAAAGACGGCGCGCCACCCTTGTGAACCCATCCACTCCCCCGCTTCGTCATCCCGAGCGCAGCCGAGGGATCTTTCTTGCACGGCCGCCATATGCACGCATGCGCCCTCACTCAAACGACACCTTGGTACTTCCTTTTTCGCCTTTCCCTCACCCACGTTTTACCGGTCTGCAAAAAGGATCCCTCCACTTCGGTCCTCATGGCACGCAAGAAAGACGGATCGTCTCACATCCTTTTTCATACCGCTGCGTAGAGTTATGCCTCTCCGAGGCACTCTATCCTGCGCCTTCGGCGCGGGCCGTTTAGCCTCATAGGAAGGCGCCTTAATGGGCAGGCTAGGCGCCTCTTTGGATTAGGCCAAACTCGGAAGTCCCTCTGCGGGACTTCCGTCTCCAAGAGCCTACTCGTATCGTTGTTATGACTGGTAACCCATGACTTGAATACCACTTTCGGGCATCGCCCTTTATAAAAATCGACGCGAAGCTGCGCACCTCGGTCTGCAAAGAAGATTTCTCGACTTCGCTCGAAATGACGATACGACAAAAACGCCTCGTCTTTCGACGAGGCGTTCTTGCTACTTCAAAACCTATTTCACGACTTCATATGCTTCCTTGTCATTCGGTGCGCCGAAGGCAAGAGACGGGCTATCCTTCTCCGTTTCTTCCTCCTTCTCCCGTCCATCACGGCCAAGCGTGCGGTCCTCATAGAGGCTCGCATTCATGACGCTTTCTGCCGTCATCGGGAAACGCTCGCCGTTCACGGTGACGCCGTCCTTGACGCTCGTCATGACATGGTCGGTCGCAATATCATAGCCGCTGAGCGAAAGATTTCCGAAATGCTCTGCCTGGCTGCTGCCCGGATTCTTCTGGATCGTCACACGGATCTTATCCGTTGCAAGGACACTGTCTCCGCCGATCGCGGTATTCGAAAGACCGAGAGGCTCCTTGCCTGTGAGTTCCAGATGCTCGACTGCGCTGTCCTTCACAAGAGTACCGCCTTCCGCTGTGGAGTGAATGCCTGCGTAGTGCGCCTGACTCTGTCCATCCTTGCCGTGGATGGTGACATGCTGCGCGCCCGTCCCTGCCAGATCATCGATACCGATGTTGTCCGCAGAGATCGTGAGGTCTGCCGTGCCGCCTTCGCCATTTACCAGCGTGTCGATCTCCACCTTCTTCGCAGAGAGTGTGACCTTTCCGCCCGCAGACGAGAGCAACGCACTGCCCTTTCTGCTCGCATCGAAATCATGCGGCTTCGCCTCGCCGATGACAAGACTGCCTGCCGCGCCGCTGCCGGTGGTCGACCCTGCCGACACGCTCGTATCTACACCGTCCAGTTTGCCGACCGTCGAACGATCTGTGATGCGGATGTCTTCTCCCGCCGTCATCTCGATGGTGCTTCCGGAAATCTTCGCATTTTCGACTTCAGCAAGAATGCTACCGCCTGCGTCCGCAGTGAGCTTGCCGCCGACCTCTGCCTCATGGAGGGCCATATTACTGCCGCTTACAAGGCTGGCATCGCCCGCCGTATGAATCTTCGTCACATCGAGCGTCGTGCCGGCTTTCGCGGTCAGAGTATCCGCACTCGCACTTTCCAGCGTCATGGTACCGCCGCTTGAGAGCGCTGCGTGTTCCTTTGCATTCAGCGTAGTCACGTCAAGTTTGCCTTCGGTCGCTTCAACAGTTGTGTTGCCGACTTCTGCTTTCAGCGTACCGATCGTCACGTCTTTCTTTGCGGTGACTTTCGCATCGCCTGTCGTAGCCGTGAGCGTTCCCGCTTTCACACTGCCCGCTGTCGATTCTGCGGCAAGCGTTCCCGCGGTCACGTCATCCAGCTTCGCTTCGTCATTGCTCGTCAGCGTCACTTCGCCAGTCGAAGTGAGCTTCTTGACGTGGAGCGTACTTCCGGCATTTGCCATCACACTTCCCACGGTCGCGTCAGTCACTTCCATCGCGCTGCCGCTTGTCAGACCAGCTGCGCCAGTCACGCCAAGCGTTTTCGCCATCAGCTTCCCGCCCGCGTTCGCGGTCAAGGTATTCGCATGGGCTTCCGTAAGAACCATATCGTCGCCGCTGGTGAGCGCTGCGTGTTCCTTCACGTTCAGCATAGTCACGTCAAGTTTGCCTTCCGTCGCTTCGACGGTTGTGCTGCCGGCTTCTGCCTTCAGCGTGCCGATCGTCGCATCTGTCTTTGCAGTGACTTTCGCATCGCCTGTCGTAGCCGTGAGCGTGCCCGCGTTTACGCTGCCCGCTCTCGATTCTGCGGCAAGCGTTCCCGCGGTCACTTCGTCCAGCGTCGCTTCGTCCTTGCTCGTCAGCGTCGCTTCGCCAGTCGAAGTGAGCTTCTTGACATGGAGCGTTGTTCCTGCTTTCGCCGCCACACTTCCCACATTCGCGTCGATCACTTCCATCGCGCCGCCGCTTGTCATACCAGCTGCGCCTGTCACGCCAAGCGTTGTCGCCGTCAGCTTCCCGCCCGCGTTCGCGGTCAAGGTATTCGCATGGGCTTCCGTAAGAACCATATCGCCACCGCTTGAGAGCTTTGCGTGTTCCTTCGCATTCAGCGTGCCGATCGTCACGTCTGTCTCCGCTTTGACTTTCGCGTTGCCAGTCTTAGCCGTGAGCGTGCCTGCGTTCACACTGCCCGCTGTCGATTCTGCGGCAAGCGTTCCCGCAGTCACTTCATCCAGCTTCGCTTCGTCCTTACTCGTCAGCGTCGCTTCGCCAGTCGAAGTGAGCTTCTTGACGTGGAGCGTTGTTCCTGCTTTCGCCGCCACACTTCCCACGGTCGCTTCGGTCACTTCCATCGCACCGCCGCTTGTCAGCACTGCGTGTTCCTTCGCATTCAGCGTCGTCACGTCAAGTTTGCCTTCGGTCGCTTCGATCGCCGCACTGCCGGCTTCCGCCTTCAGCGCGTCGATCTTCACATCCGTCTTCGCGGTGACAGACGCGTTGCCAGTCTTAGCCGTGAGCGTGCCTGCGTTTACGCTGCCCGTTGTCGATTCTGCGGCAAGCGTTCCCGCAGTCACTTCATCCAGCGTCGCTTCGTCCTTGCTCGTCAGCGTCGCTTCGCCAGTCGAGGTGAGTTTCTTGACATGGAGCGTTGTTCCTGCTTTCGCCGCCACACTTCCCACAGTCGCTTCGGTCACTTCCATCGCGCCACCGCTCGTCAGACCAGCTGCGCCTGTCACGCCAAGCGTTGTCGCCGTCAGCTTCCCGCCCGCGTTCGCGGTCAAGGTATTCGCATGGGCTTCCGTAAGAACCATATCGCTACCGCTGGTGAGTTCTGCGTGTTCCTTCACATCCAGCGTTTTCGCACTAAGCGTTGTACCCGCTTTCGCGGTCAGGCTCTTTGCATTCAGCGTCGTCACGTCAAGCGCTCCGTCCGTCGCTTCTATCGTCGTGCCGCCAGTTTCTGCGGTCAAGGTGCCGATCGTCACGTTTGTCTTTGCTTTGACTTTCGCATCGCCTGTCGTAGCCGTGAGCGTGCCTGCGTTTACACTGCCGCCGGACGAAACAGCAAGCGTGCCTGCTTCTGCTTCGGTGAGCGTGACATCGTGATCTGCCTCGACGGTCGCACTATCCTTCGCGCTGAGTTTCTTGATCTGGAGCACGCCATGTGCGATGATCTTTGCCTTTCCTTCTTCCGAGATCAAGGTGCCGTCCGTGAGGGAGGACTTTGCGATATCGGTATAGGTGAGGTCGCCGCGGGCGGTATAGGTGCCGTTTTCGATGGTTCCTTCATTCGTGATATCCATCGTCCCCGCTTTCGCGGTGTACGTGCCCGCAGACAACTTGCCGCGGTTGGTGATGGTCATCGCACCAGTCTCTGCGGTATGGCTGCCATTTTCGATGGTTCCTTCATTCGTGATGCCCATCGTCCCCTTTGCGGTGTACGTGCCGGAAGACAGCTTGCCGCGGTTGGTGATGGTCATCGCATCAGTCTCTGCGGTATAGCTGCCGTTCTCGACGGTTCCTTCATTCGTGAGGATGATCGCACTGCCGGTCAGTGTGACATCTTTCATGATACTGCCTTTGCCGTGGTTAGCGACTGTAGCCGCGCCGCCCGTAAGTGTCGCATTCTGAATGGATGCGGCATTCTTGACGGTGAGTGTCTCTGTCCCCTCTATCTTCGCGCCGCTGAGATCCGCCTCATTGGTAAGGGTGGTATCTGCGCCTGTGAAGGTGCCGCCGGATATCGTGCCGCCCTTCGCATTATAGACGTGGAGGGCTTTTCCTGCCTTGTAACTGCCCTTCGAGATCTTGCCGTGGTTGGTAATGGCGGTATTTCCCGCCTCAATGGAAGTCGCATCGGATGCGGCTTCTCCGAAGAGGGTGATGTCGGCGTCGCCTGTCGCATGGAAACGGATGCTGCCCGGCACCGTACTGCCGTCTTCGGCTTTTTTGCCGGTCACTTTCATGCCGAGGGACTGTCCTTCGCCCTCGCCTTTGACATTTGCCACGTTTTCGATGGAAATATTCTCCCCTTCCACATTCGTGTAGGTGGTACCCATTTCCTCATCTGTATCATGGCCGTCTTCGGCAAGGAGGCTGTGGCCCTTGAGGTCAAGTACCACGTCCCCATCGGAGGCGTAGACGGTGTTGATGACGAGGTCGCTGTCTTTCGAAAGAGAGACGCCTTTCTTTGCGCGGGCAGTGAGGGTGCCGCCTTCTTGGATGGTGACGCCGGAGATCTTTCCTTCGCCGGATTCAAGAACGATCTGGTCCTTCGCACCCACGGTGACATTGTTGAGGTCGCCCGTCCCCTTCACGCGGAGCTCGCCGCCGGAGAGGAGGTTGCTCCCTTCCTTCACGCCGGTATCGCTGGTGAGGTAGATGGCGCCATTTTCTGCTTTCGCGGTGAGCTTCCCGTCCGCATTCGTCTCAATGGAGCGGATGGAGCTGACGGTGACGGTCTTGCCATCTACTTTGAAATCCCCGCGCTCTGCGGACGCAAGGGCGATCAGCTGGTCTGCCGTCAGGCTCTCGATCTTCTCTTTCGTCGAGAGGTCGATCACCTGTCCGTTTTCCTTGTGTCCGATGCCGCTCACGTACTTGCCATTTTCCGTTTTACCGCCAAGTGCTGTCAGAGTGACATTCTGCCCCGTGACATGCGCGGTTTCCTTCTGCGTAGTCTGGGTATCGGTGATGCCCTCTTTGATGCTGCCGCCAGAGAAGGTGACGAGGAGATCCTGCGCGGACTTTGCCGAGCCGACGAGGACTTCTTTCTTTTCTTCTGCGGTGAGGTACTTATCCGCTGTCAGATCTTTTTCGGTGAGCGCGGCATTGCCGTAGAGCGTCTTGTCCGTGCTGTCCTCGATCCCCTTCGTATAGGCTTCGACGTCCGCTTTCTTCCAAGTGCCGACGGTCTTAGCAAGCTCGTCGTAGCGCGCCTGTTTTTTTGCTATATACTTATCGATGTCAGTGACGCCATTTTTCGCAAGTGCCGCCTTCGCGGTGTCGTCCAGCGTGTACTTGCCGTCCTTTACGTAAGCAGAAAGGGTCTGATACTCATTGTACTTGCCCTGTACTTTGGCGATGAGGAGGGATTTCTGTTTCGAGATCGTCGCCTTGCTGCCTTCCAGGACCCGCGCCTTCGACCAGGCGTCGAGCTTTGCCTTCGCATTTTCATTCGCCACATCGGTGAAATTGTTGTCGATGAAGCTGCCGTCTGTCGTCAGGGTGACATCGCCACGCTTCGAGGTGACGCTGTCGAGATAGAGATCGCCGCCCTTGTTCCTGATCGCGATATCTCCATCCGCGCTGGCTTTGAGACCATAGACCTCGCCGCTCCCCTGCTTCGTTACGATCGAGAGTGCGCCAAATGCGCCGCTGATGGCGCCGCTGCCTGCATCAAGGTTCACGCGGCTTGCCGAGAGCGTCTCTCCCGCTGCCTGCGCGATGCCGTCCTCGGCAGTGATATCAGCGATCTTGCCCGCCGATACCGCCCCCAGGGTGACATTCCCTTTGACATTGACGGCGAAGTCGCCGCCTGCGCTGCCGGAGACGGTGTCTGCGCTGGTCTTGATCGCCTGCCCCGCGCTGCCGACGCTTCCGGTCGCAGTCATATGAAGGCTTCCGGTATCGACATAGCCGAGGTCGCCCTGCGTAAGGCTGCCGCCCGAGAGTGTCGAAGCACCGCGGCCATTGGAGAGCGTGCCATTGATGAGGACGTCATGGCTGCCGCCATCGACCGTGAGCGTGCCGCCATTTTCCGAGCCGCCAAAGCCGATGCCCACATCGTAGTCCGACTTGAGGGAATACTGGGTCACCTTCGTATCATACGTGGTCTCGACCAGTTTGTAATCGAATTTCTTCGCAAGTCCCAGCGTATACCAGAGACGTTCCTCTTTTTTCGTGAATATAGAGGTCGGCTCTGCTGCCGTGAACTGCTTGTCCGTCGTCACGTATGTACCGTCCGTCTTCGTCCCATCGACCTGGTTGTAGTCGGAGACGAAGGCACCGCCCTGCAGCGTGCGGACAGCGCCCTGCGAGAAGTCGGTCACGGTACCGCCCCGCGCCAGCATTTCTGCACTCGTCGGAGCCTTGTCATCGATCCCCCACCAGTCAAGGCGGGTGTCATGCAGTTCATAGGTGGTCGTGGTACTGCTGTCCTGTCCCGTCTGCACGGTATAGTACGAGCCCTTCGTCGTCTGATATTTCGCGTCTTTGGCATTCGTGAAGGTGGAGATCGCCGGATCCCCTGTCGGAGCTCCATCCGTATAAGTCTGGACGCTCTGCCTGATCACCCCATCCTTTCGGGTGTAGGTGGTCTTTCTTGTGATTTTCCCGCTCGAGCGATCCAGATCCGTGATCTCGATCTTTCCTTCGATCCCGCCGCCCGTAGAGAGGGTCTTGAGCTCGATGTTCTTGTCCGAGTCATTCTTCACCTGGATCGTACCGTAGCCGTCGAGGGCTTCGATGCGGGCTTTGTTTGTGTCATTGGTCGTATTGAGGATAGTACCGACGATGGAGACGTGTCCGCCGTGGACTTCCACATCGCTGATGACGAAGCGGTCATTCGCCCTGTCATAGGATACCCCCTCGATCTCCTTCCCTGCTTTGTCCGCGACGAGGATCTTCGCGCCGGATGGCGCCGTCGCTGCATTCGTCACATCGACCTTCGTGCTGCCATCCATGTAGAAGAGCTTGTACTCCTTCGGGATGGTGATCGCGTGATCCGGAACGCCGCTCTGGATCTTGGAATTGATATTCACATAGCGCGCGGAAATGAAGACATTGCCATTCGCCAGGATGCCGCTGCCGAGCTTCTCATTCGCCTTGCCGTTTTCATCGACATTGTAGAGACCGCCCGTGTCATCGAGCGGATTCCCGCCGACGCTGGAAATACCGGACTTCGTTCCTGCGCTGCTCGTATCATAGGTCTGGATGAAATCCCCGTTCGATGCAGTCATATTCACGCTGCCCGCGTAGATCGTGCCCTTATTGTACACGTCGCCATTCGCACTCGTGACGGTGACCGTGCCGCGCGGATTGTAGATATAGCCCTTGAGATCGACATTCGGTGCGGCGTAGTAGGGCGCATTGTCGCTGTCCACATACGCCTGCGGGCGGAAATTGTTCTCGATAGTGACAGAAGGCCCGCCGGTCTGGTAGCGCGTCTCGGCGGCAAAGGAAACGGATCTCGTCTTGTCCTTGTTCTCCTTCTGGATCTCCTTCTGGATCGCCTCCGCGCTGTCCCCCTTGATCTCGGTGCTGTTGAAATAAATCGTACCGCCCTGGCCGGCGCCTGCCGTGCCCTGGCTGCCGACGACGTGGACATCTCCCATCACCAGATTATTCGGCGAATCATTCGTGATCTTCACTTCCGCATCGCCGCCTGCTTTGAGCGTGCCTGCGCCGGAGACATTGTCCCCTTCGAAGACGATATCCCCGAGCTGCGCAGTGACATCGCCCACGAGGAGATCATGCGTCATCTGCGGGTAGGTCTGGCTGTGGAGGAGGTAGTACTCCTCGCCGTCCTTCGTGACCTTGCCGTCAATGACTTCATTGCCATTGGCATCGAAGAACTTGCCGCCCTTCTCGGTGCCTTTCTGGGCGAAGAACTCATCCGTCAGCTCGATCTGTGTGTTGATCTTCTTGTAGTTGCCGACGCGGACCTCCTTCGCTGCCTCCTGCTGCTGTTTCTGAGTCGTCAATGCAGTCTGCTTTTGGCTGATGTCCGTCTCGTTGTACTGCGTGGGGTCGGTCGGGATCGTATCGCTGTAGGCACTGTTGTAGCTGGTGACCGCATTGGTATATGCCGTTCCCGCGCCAGTTTTCGCAGCATCCGCACTCGTCATTGCAGATTCCGCCGCCGTTGTATTCTTGATGGCCTGCTGGTATGTGAGAACCTCGCTTTGGTTAGGATTGGCTTTCATATACGCATCCAGAGTCTTACCCGCTGCCTCCGCCAATGCTTCCACGGCTGTCTTCGCCGTGTCTTCTGCGGTCTTAGCTTCAGTGAGCGCACGCTGCGCAGCAGCTGCCGATGCTGCCGCACTGTCATACGCCGTCTTGCTCCTTGTGACAGCCTCCAACCCGTCGATCTGAGTCTGCGTCTCTTGGATCTTGTCCTTATAGGCTTTCTCTATCTTAGGCAGGGAATCCTTCGCCTGATCCCGCATTGCCTTGGCGCTGTCCAGCTCCGAGGTGCTTGCGGACGGCGTCTCTACGAAGTTACCCTTCTTATCGAAATACCCGAGGCCCTCGGCCGCCATCTTCTGTTCAAGGAATGCGATCTCCGCTTCATACGCGGCTTTCGCCGAGGGGTCGGCCGCATAGTCGATGAGTTTCTGCTGCAGCTCATGAAGCTGGTCATAGAGCTCCGAGCCAGCCGGCTTCGAGCCGCCATAGGTGTAGGAGAGGTCGCCATCGCTCGTGACCGTGGTCGTCCATGTCCCATCCGTATTTTTCCCACCGATGGTCATGGATTTTTTGCGATGGATGCCCGTCTCCGCCTTGCCGTTCATGGTGACATCGGCGGATTTTGCGATCTCCTTCTTCCCGATCTGGCTGCCATCCGAGCCGAAGGCGCCTTCGATGGCATTCACCCAGTCCTTCACCTCGCCATTGCCAGAGGCAGATACCGCGCCCGCCTTCGCCTTGAGGAGAATGTCCCGGTCGCTCTTCATATCCGCGCTATTCGTGACGGTGAGGCTCGCCTGGCTGTCCGCTTTCGCATAGGGATCCTTCTGGATAGAGATCGGGATCGCCGTCGCATTCAGGATGTCGCTGTGCGCGCTGACGCTGATCGTGCCTGTCTCGCCATCGCTGTCACGGCCTGCCGCAAGGGAAATATCCCCCTTCGCCGTTTCCGCGGCCGCGCCGAATGTGGTCTTCGTCTTGCCCGTGTAGGTGACGTCATTCTCCGAACCGGCGTAGCCCGCCAAGCCGAAGACATCGACCAACGTCGTGCTGTGGAGATCCGCATCATTTCTTGTGCCGATGGCGATCGTACCGCCCTTGTACGAGCCATCATACGAGGCGCCTTCCGTCTTTCCTTCCCAGCTCTTGTTCTTCTCGTTCGCCTTCTCTGTCTCGCCGGCTTTGAGGCTTGCGCCGTCCGCGACAGTCGCGCTCGTTTCCGCATTCACCGTGAGCGTCTCCTTCACGTGCGCTGCACCGACGGCGGCACCGGTCGACAAGGCATTGTTATCATACGCTTTGACGCGGCTCGCGGCGTCGATGGAGATGGCTTTCTTGTCGTGCAGGGTCTTGCCTGCGGCCTTTTCTTCTGCCGTAAGCTCAGAAGCGCTCGCCTGCAGGGTGACTTTCCCGAGATCGGCTTGCGTGGTATGGGTGATCTTCGTCACACTCACGACGCCATTCCCGCTCGCGTAGGCCGCGCCGCCGGAGACCGCGTTCTCTTTCTCCGAGCCGTCCATCCACGCCTTTTCGCTGACGTTATCCGCGCGGATGGCGGTCTCCCTGTCCGTCGTCATACTCGTGCCGTCACCGATGGTGACTTTCGACGTGGAGTCGACGGTGTACCTCGTGTCCGCCCCGGTGCCGCTGTAGCCGCCCGCACCGATGGACTCGATCTCATAGTTTCCTCTGTCTTTATGATCCGAGGAAATCTCCGCGCGGCCCGCCTGGATCTTGACGTTCTCCCCGATCGCGGTTTCTGTCTTATGATTCATCTCAATACCGACGACAGCGACCGATCCATTGATGACGCCGCCGCTTCCGGCGATGGCATGCGCGTAAGCATTGTAGTCATCTGTCGGCTGGTGCATCGCCGCGCGGGCGATGAGCTTGTCCGCCGCCGTGAGCGATGCCCCGTCAGCGATGGTGACACGCGAGGTATCTTTGGAGTCGATCTCTGCCACGGTCGCTCCCACGCCGCCGATGCCGACGCCTGCCGAGGTCGCGAGTGCGGACATCTTCGGCGTATTTTCCGCCGTAAGGGTCATCGACTGCGCAGTGAGCTTGGCGTTCTTCCCGACTTTCGTCAGGACGTCGACCGCAGATGAAAGGTCTGCGCCCGTTCCTGTGCCGCCGAAAATGCCTGCCGCTGCCCCGAATGCTTTCGCATCCATCGTTGTCTTTGCGCCCGAAGAGACGGTGAGAGCCTCATCCGCCTTCACCTCGCCCGCGTACTTGCCTTCATCGTCTCCGATGCCCGCCTCCGAAGAGCCGGTGACATTCGCAGTGACGACAGCACCATTCAGCGCAACAAGCGCCACCGATGCCCCTGCCACATACGCATCAAGCGTGCGGTCATTGTCTGAAGTGATGGAGATATTCTTCGCGTGGACGGCATTCGTATCGCCAAGAAGCGCCGAGACGGCACTCTTGTCCGTCCATGTCCCGACCGTTCCCTGCCCGGCCACGCCGCCGGAGACGGAAGCCCCCGTGATATATTCCTTAAAATCGTGCGCGGCTTTTGCGGAAATGGCAAGATCCTCCCCTGCCATCACCGTCGCCGCCTTATCCACGAGCGCTTTCGTCTGCGTATCCGTATTCAATACGCTGACGGACGCACCGGCACTCGCCGCCGCGCTGCCCGAGAGACTGCCCATGATGTTCTGTGCAGAGAGCGTGTCGTCCGCATGGACTTTGACATCGCCCGCCGCGTCGATGACAGAGCCACTTCCGATCTTTGCGAGCGTGCCTTTCTCTCCCGCACTGCTCGGCGCCTCAGACACAAAAGTTTTGCCAAGGCTCGATTTCACTTCATCCAGCGATGCCGTGTCATAGGCACCGACCGCTTTGCCCGTGCCTTCGTTGATCTTCGCGAGTTCCTCATTCACCCAACTGTCGAAGCCGACGGTCTCGCCATTCTCACTCGTCTGGCCCGAGAGCGTCTTCTGGTCTTCCGGAGACATCGTGCTGCCGACGTTATAGACAGAGATACTGCCCGAAAGTCCCACAAAACCGATGGCGGCCGAGATCGCATTCGACATGATGTCATGCATATTGTCTTTCGCTTCGACGGTCACGCTGCCGCCCGCTGCGACCTTGTTTCCATCGCCGAGGAAGGCATTCGTCTGCGTCTTGATATTTCCCACATCGACGGCTGCGCCGACCGACGCACCGCCGGAGCCGGACGCCGCGGTGACGGTGTTCTTCATTTCCTTGACTTCATGCGTCGCCGTGAGCGAGACATCCTTCGAGCCATCCTTGCCGTAGCCGGCCTTCTGGTTGATCTCCACGCCCGTATCCGTGTATGCCTTCGTGAGCGCGGTGAGGTTCATCACATTCGTCGCACCCGCAAGGCCGGCATAAGAGCCGCCCGCCGCCTGCAGGGACAGATTGAAAATGTCTTCGCTGTTCTGGGCATTCAAAGAAATCTGGCCTTTGGCATCCAGCTTGGCCGCCTTGCCTGCATAGGCTTCTGTGTCTTTCGTGAGATTCATCACGGAGAGAGCCAGTCCTGCACCGCCGCCCGCCGCGCCGATGGATGCGCCGCCGTTGCCGCCATGAAGTTTCGTCGCATCCGACGCCGTGATGGCGATCCCATCTGTATCAGCCGTGCCTGTGGCAGTGAGCTCGGTATTGTCTTCCGTATACGCTTTGGTCTTCGTATCCAGCACATTCACGCCGACCGCGCCATTGATGGCCGCGGTGCCTGCAAGGCCGCCCGCGATGGTCGCATAGGTGATATCTGTCGTATGATCTGCTGCGACGCGGACATTCTTCCCCGTGACCTTCGCACCGCCATCGACATGCGCCTTCGTATCCGCGCTCATCGATACGGTCGAGTTTGCCAGCCCGATGCCCACTGTACCGCTGCCGCCGACGCCGCCGGCACCGGCACCCTGCTTGAAGGAGGAAACCGCCTGTACATCCGCATCGCCCGAGGTGGTGACATTCGCCGCCCTGCCTACATGAGCGTCTGTCGTATGCGTGACAAAAGTCTCAGAAGCCGCGCCTGCGACACCCGCCGTACCGCCGACGCCAAGACCTGCCGCCGCTGTCTTCGAGTCGCTGGTATTCTCCGCCTGTACAGTGAGGCTTTCCCCGCCAATGCTCGCGTGATTTCCTACATAGGCAGAAGCCTTCTTCTGCACCACTTCGACCGCCGCGGAAGAGCCCGTGGAAACAGACACTGCCCCTGTGTACGAGTCGATTTTTCCCTTGTCCTTCGCTTCAATGGTGGTGGCTTCCTTCGCCTTGACCGTACTGTCCTTCACATGGGCATCCGTCTTGTCATCCACCCAGTTCAGGCTGATCTGCCCTGCACCGGAGAAGCCCTTCGTCGCACCGCTGCCGCTCGCCGCGATGTTCAGGATCGTCGCATCATTCTCCGCACGGACGGTGAGGGACTCGTCGATGTCCTTCCCGTCCTTGTCTTTTCCTTCATTACCGCTGAGGGTAAGCGTCGCCCCGTCCACATAGGCTTCGTTGTCCGCCGTGATGGAGTTGTACATGAAGCTTCCCGCAAGCGCCGCTCCGGCCTTGGCATGAAGATTGGCTCCGATGGCCGCCGACGTCGCGCGGATCGCACTGTCATTCAGACCATTCACACGGAGCGCATCGGCCGTGACAGAGGCCGCAGTCCCACCGTCTTGTTGCGTCACGGTCGCCTTCGCGGTATCGATGATACGGTTCACGGACACATTCGCTGCGGCCGCCAGACCACCCTTCGCCTCCGCCACGTTATCCTTCATCGCGCCGTCCTGATTTGCGACATTTGCAATATGCTGATCCGCTTCCTGACCAAGGAGCGGTGCATTTTCATCGGCATCATCCATATCATTGACAAAATCTTCCAGCTCGATGCCGTCTTCATCGCCGTCTTCGACCGCATGGAAACCGGTACTGCCGGCCTTGTTCTTCACATTCGGCTTCTTATTGTCATAGGCGACCGCACCCGCGACAGAGGCTGCGATGATCTCGCCCGTATTCTTCGCGGAGACATTCACGTTGTCATCCGCCGTGACATTCCCCGAGATCGCGGCTTCCGTATCACGGTTGATGTGATTGTACGCGATGGACGCACCGATCCCTGTGCCGCCGCTGACGCCGATCGCGCCCGCCGCCTGAATGGTCTTCGAGAGGTCTTCCGCAGTGACAGAGACATCCTTCGCCGTGACCGTCGCGTTTCCGATGCGCGCCTTCGTCGTATTATCGAAACGGTTCACGCCCACCGTCGCATCGACAGCGACCGACTTCGCCGGGCCGCCTGCCGCGGCCATCGCGATATTGAGCGCGCGTGCCTTCGCATTGACATCTGCCGATCCCTTCGCTGTGACCACCGCGCCGTCATCGATATAGGCCTCTGCGTTATTCTTCTGATGCACGGAGAGTGCCGCGCCGCCGACGCCTGCCTTGGATGCGTCTTCCATCGTCCAGCGATTTCTATTGAAAATGTCCTCGAAGGCCAACTTTTTGTCTTTATCTTTATAAGCCGTTTTCCAGAGATTCAGCGGTGCATAGCTCAGATACGACTGGATCGTGCCGGTCAGGTTCACCGTCGTGATGTCCGTCTCGCCCGTGACATTCACATGGCCAGCCGCATCGACTGTAGGCGTCGTCGTCTGCGTGTCATCTTTCTTGCCAATATACGCTTTGGCGTTGTTGTCATAGTTCACGATGGAAACGGACGCCGCGCCATTCACGTTGTCGCCATTTCCCGCCGCCTGCGTCCAGCTGTCCACCAGATCGGGAAGGACGGGATTCGTATCGATCGAGTTAAAGAAGACATTCAAAAGCTGATCCACGGGATCGGTGCTCTGCCAGCTCGTCTGCCAAGGGATGATCGTCTTCGCATGGACGGTCGTATCTCCGGTGGTCTTCGTGTCGCCACTGATGAAAGCCGTTGCGTGATTTCTCTGCTGCAGATAAGAGATCGCCGCCGTGATGGTATTGTCCTTCTTCGTGGTCTCATCCTTGGACGTTGTGTCATTCTGGTACGAACCAACGACCGCATGGCTGCGGGAGAGCGTCAGCGCATCGACCGTGAGCGACTTTGCGCCCGCCGCGTCACTCGCATTCCCGCTCGCATCGATGCCGCGCACCTTCCCCGTCACAGACGCTGTCGCATCATTGTCACTGAAAAGGAGTGCCGTCGACGCATTCGCCCCCAGCTTGTTCCATGGTTTCTTCTGCTTCGCCGGCTTGTCCGCTTTATCGAGGTCAAGGTCCTTTGCCGCCTGGCCTGTCTTATCTTCTTCGGTAAATGCTTTTTTCAATTTCGAGAAAAATTTTCCCACGCCTGCCTTGATCGGATCTGTCGTCGGCTTGAGCGCCGTATCCCCTCCGATGCTCGATGCCGTCACCGTATCCGCCGCATAGACGCCGCCGTTTTCAGAGAGCGTATTCTCCGCTTTGACCGACACATCGCCCTTCGCGTAGACCGTGCCCGCCATATCCGCGCTCGCTTTCGTATCAGAGATCCCGAGACCGACCGAGAGCCCCAGCGTTTGCCCGCAGTTCGACGCACTCGAGCCCAGCGAGCGGATGGATTTCGCACTGATATCCACATCCCCCTGGCTCACGATCTTCGCCTTCTCGCCTACCTTCGCCGCGATGTCGCTCTTCACCTGCGCCCAGGAAAAATCCAGCGACAGCCCGCCCATCGGCACTGCGCTGAAATCTATCAGGCTCATCTTGACCGCATTCGTGCCTTCCGCGGAGAGCGTCGTATCCTTCGCGGAAGTGATCGTGCTGTCATCCACATCGACGTACGACTTCACGTCGCCGATGCCCACGTTAAACCCGATGCCAACAAGATTCACATTGAACGGCGCGATATCCGACTTTGCGTCTGACGTGATCTTCACATCGCCATGCCCCTCGGCGCCCGTGCCATCTCCAAGAGCCTTGATATCCGTCTTGTCGATGTCCACATTCGCCTCGGCATACGTCTTCGTCGCCGAGCCGAACGTGCGGAAATTGCCGCCGTACTCTTCGATGAGGCCCAAGACGGCATTGTGATCTTTTTCCCGCTCGATACCCGCCTTGATCTCCGCATCAGAGAGCTCATTGTCATCACCGATGACGCCCGACGTCGTGGCGCGAGCGGAAATGTCTACGTTATCCCCCTTGATCGTATTTCGATCGCGGCTCTTCTGTCCCATCTTCACCAGCGCATACGCACCGTCGCCGATGTCCCAGGCATAGAGCTTCGTCGCCGCCGTCGCATGGATGGAGACATCCCCCGCCTTATGGCCGCTCTTTCCTTCTGCCGTGATCGTCGCATCATCCACATCGATGCGGGAGACGCCCATGACATTTCTGACCGCCGTGATATCGATCTTGCCGCTGTCCTTCTTCTCCGACGACGAGTCGATGTAGGCGTCCTTGATGGAGATCATGCCATCGCCCGGCTCCTTACCGGGATCCGCCTGCAGCTTCGCATCCTGCGAAGACGCCGTCAGCGCGATCGCCCCGCCGCCGGACGTGATGCGGCTCGCCTTCGCCTCCGTGCCGGTGACGACGAGATTATCCCCCGTCTCTACGGTGACACTCCGCCCATGAGACGCGACCTCGCCCGCCAGCGTGATATCCTTCTTTGCGACCAGCGCGATGCCGTCCGTCGTCGCTACCGCCGTCGTCGCATCCACGATGCCCGCCGTATTTACGAGAAAATTTCTGTATGTATCCGCACTCTGACCCGCGGTGTAGTCATGAAATGCAGCCCCCGTCTGGATCACGCCGTCCGTCTGCGAGATCGTACTCTTTGCCGAAGCGATGACCACACTGTCCTTTGCGTTGATTTTGCCCGCGAAAGAGATCCCTGCATCGCCTGCCGTGTTCCCGCCCCACAGAGAGCCGTCATTCAAAAGGCGCGCCCGCTCCGCCGGCGATTTCTGATAAAAATCCTTGTCACGGTCAAAATTGACCTGAACCGGTCCTGACTGAGAAGGCATAATGTAGTAGCCGTTATAGAGCGCGTCACCCACCGCCGCGTTCGTCCCGAGCGTCAGCCGTCCCACATTGAAGACACCGTTCGCGCCGACCGCGATGCCTGCATTCGAGAAGAAATACACATCCCCGCCGATCTTGTTATCCTTGATCGCATTCACGACACCGTCGATGTCGATCTTGTTCTTGACGACATTGATCTGGTGATTCGCCTTTCCCATATGGAGATTCGCCACATCGTGCTGCTTGATGCCGAAATCTTCGAACTTGTTCAGCGCATTGCCGGCATTCACCTGCTGATTCGTGATATCATACTGCTTGCCGCTGTTTGCGATATCCGTCACTTTGACCGTATTGCCATAGTGCTTCTGATCCGCCACCGTCACGTCCGCATAGATGAAATTGCAAGCCGCGCCCCAGCCTGCGATAGCAAGGAGCAGTGCCGTCCCTGCGCGGGAGAGGATACTCCCGCCGCGGCGCGTACTCTTTTTCCCCTGATGCGTCTTGACAAGCTCCGAAGCGACCACATAGCAGCCGCGCGTCGCGTTCCATACGACTTTGTATATTTTGTTCATAAGACGGTCCTCCTTTGGGTGAGAAGATCATGGAAATAGGTTGATGAGTTCAGGGTTAGCCCGTAGGACGTGCTGCCCTTTGATTCCGTTTGAAAGCTTCGTACTCTCTAGTTAGGAGTGAGGAGTAGTGGTGCGGCGCATAAAAATATGGAAGCGCCGCGAAGCATAAATAGGGCAATGCCCGAAGGTTTCCCGATTGAGCTTTCCAAACATCGTCCGCCTGAACGCGAATGACAAAGATCGAGGGCTGCGCTCGGGATGACGATACGGGAAGACGACAGTCTGTCGTCTCCTAATCTCCAGTCACTTCCCTCACACATTCCTCTGCAGATAGAAATGCACTCTCGGCGATGCATCTCCGATATTTCCGGAGTCCTTGAGCGGGATGCCGAGAACGGCCTTGCCATACCAGCCGCCCTTGCTGCACTCCAGACCGAAGCCTGCGCTCGTGAGGTAGTCCTTCGTTGTTTTGACACTGAAATTGTTATACGCGACGCCGTGATCAAGGAAGACGAAGCCTCGCCAGGTCTGATGGTCACTGCTGATGGGAAAGCCGTACTCCATACCGGCGAACCAGCCTTTATCGCCCGAAAGGATACTTTCCTTGTATCCGCGGACGCTCCCCATACCGCCCAGCGTGAACTGCTCCGTCGAGGGCAGCGACTCGAAGGCGGTGTACTGGCCGTAGAGGCGGTAGAGCATGTACTGGTCATTTTTGAGATTCTGCCGCCGCATGAGGTAGGCGCTGTAGTACGAGCCATTGTTATCCTTATCATGCACGCGATCATCGCTCTCATAGCCGGTGACGCTGGTCATGAAGAACCACAGCCCGTTCTCATCGAAGCTCCGCGCCGACAGTCCGGCCTTCACCGTGCGCGTCGCGCTATTCGAAAGCTCCATGCCCGAGTACGTGGTGTCCGACCATTTCCGATGGCCTTCCAGGAAGACATCCACACGGGAAAGCGGCGTGATATTCACCGGGTGCGTGATGGAAACCGCGGCATCATTCGAATTTGCCTTCATATCGTAGTCCTTGAAGGTGCCGTCGATGATATCCACCAGATTTCTGCTGTAGGAAATCTGCGCCCGCGTCCCGTGATGCCCCCATGGCGTATCGTACATCACCGAGCCACCCCAGATGCCTTCCGTCCACACCGGGCTCACCGCGAGGCTCGCATCATGCCCGCCGATCCCGCGGTACTCCGTATACGCACCGATGCGATAGCGGCCGCTCTCTTTCTGTCCCGCATTGTCCGTGAAAATGAAGGACGTCAGCGGATTCTCCTTCTCCTGGAGCACCAGGTGGAGGTCGGACGTCCCTTCCTCCTCTCCCGGCACCAGCTCTGCCTGCACCTGATAGGTATTCGTCGAATTGTACACGCGGAGCTCATCCTCGAGTCGGTCCACGTCCACCAGCTCGCCCGTCCGTCCATGGATGCGCGAGAGGAGCGCCTTCTCGGAAATACGCTGATTTCCTGTGACGACCGTCTTTCCGAATTTTCCTTCAATGAGACGGATGTAGACCACGCCGTCCTGCACCTTCTGCGGCGGCAGCACCGCCTGTGCCGTCACGATGTGCTTCTCCTGATACAGCGCATTCAGGCGGGCCACCATGTCCGTCAGCTCTTTCACGGTGGCAGGCCCTGCGCCTTTGAAATGGATGGCCTTCCGGATCTCCTCTGCGGAGAGAAATTTCGACGGCGTCACGCGGATCTCCTTCACTTCAAAGACCAGCCCGCCCTCTTCGGCCTTCGCCTCCGAAGAATGCACAGCATCCAGCGTGCGGTAGCGGCTCTTCTGATAATACGACGCCACCTGCTGGTTCGTCTCGCTCATGCGCGACGCCTGATCCGTCACCTTCTGCACCGCTGGATCCCTTGGATCGAGCTGCGGCAGCGCCGGCGCAGCACTCACGCTGCCTGAAAAAAGAAGGGCTGTCAAAAGACTGAGAGATAGCGATTGTATAGTACGTTTCATGGCAAGATCCTCCATCAAAAAAAGGCAACAGGCACAGAAATCCATCTGCTTTTTCTAAAAAAGGATACACGATCCCTATTCTGTATCTATTATACAGGAGATTCTTCCTTCTGACCCTGTCACAAGTGATAGGGTCAGAAAATTTTGAGAAAAGTTTTTTGGGGGGGATGAGGGACTAGGGACTGGGGACTAGTAGCTAGGGATTAGGGATTAGGAGTGACTGGTGACTAGTGACTGGTGACTAGAAGGCCGAGAGACCGGGAGACTGGGAGACTGGGAGACTGGGAGACTGGGAGACTGGGAGACATCTGATGTCTGATGTCTAACGTCTAACGCGGGCATCGCCCCATATATACTCGCGGCGCTTCATTATTTTTTGCGCCGCACCACCACTCCTCACTCCTAACTCCTAACTCCTAACTAGAGCGTGCGAAGCGCTCAAACGGAACCCAAGGGCCGCACGCTCCACGGACTCCCCCCACGCCTTGTTCCTCATGCTATAATAGTATGATGTAAATATTTCCATAGCACCTTGGACGCGCTCCTCGTTTCCCAAAGAAAGGACCCACTCATGAACACCCCGTTGGGGGCTGACTACAGAAGCCCCACTTTCTGGCAGCGGCTGTTTTTCATCCTAGCCATCACCGTGGTCGGGACATTTCTCTACTCCGTCGGCATCAATGCCTTCTATGTCCCCCATCACTTTCTCGCAGGCGGACTCACCGGCATCGCGATGATCCTGAACTACCTGACGGGCTTTCCCATCGGTATCGCAAACCTCATCCTGAACATCCCGATCCTTCTTCTTGCCCTGAAGTTCATGGGAAAATTCTATACCCTGATCACCATCATAGGCACCGTGCTCTGCTCCGTCTTCATCGACCTCACCGCACCGCTTGCCGCCATGTCCTCCGTGAAACAGCCGCTCGTCTCTGCCATCGCAGGCGGCGTCATCCTTGGCCTTGGCATGGGGCTCCTCTACCGCTACAACAGTAACACCGGCGGTCTCGATGTCATCGGCGCGATCCTGAAGAAATACTTCAATCTGGAGATCGGCTACGTCGTCTTTGCGCTGAACTTCCTGATCGTCATGGCCAGTGCCTGGATCTTTGCCCTGGAGCTCGCCATCTGCACCCTGATCGCGATGTACATCAATGCGAACCTGTCGAGCCGTCTCGTCATCGGCTTCGCCCAGCGGAAAGCCGCCTTCATCGTTTCTGACAAGCCTCTTGAGATCGCAGACGCCATCCTCCGCAACATTCACCACGGTGCGACCCTCCTCTACGGGCAGGGCGCCTTCTCCGGCATGGATAAGCGCATCATCTTTGCCATCGTCGATCTGACACAGATCACGAAGCTCCGTCACTACATTGAAGAAATCGACCCGCATGCCTTTCTCTTCATCATGAATACCACAGACGTCATCGGCCGCGGCTTCACAAGTCCGCTCTCCACCGTAAAGACCATGCCGAAGTCCATGCGCTACACCAGCAGCCCCGAGGGCGAAATGGTCCCCACGCGCATGTGGCAGTATGAAATGGACGAAGAAGCCCACCCGAATCAGGGCGAGGCTGAACGTGAAGCTGAGAAGATCGCAAGAAAGCGTATGAGCTATCGGAAATAAAAAAACACGCCGCAGGGCGTGTTTTTTTATTGGGCGGGAATGGGCATATCCTCTTCCACTGGTTGCTGTCCACTATTTCTGCTATACTGAATGCGTCACACTGCAACTCCTCGCACGAGAATCGTGACAAGAAGGAGGTGCCTTATGGATTTCATCATTACCTTTTGTGGTTCTGTCGCAGCAAGCATGATCGCGCATTATCTTTGCAAATGGCTTGACAGGAAAACCTAGCAGTGCTTGATAAGCCTAAGCTCACTTGTGCTTTGAACAAGAAGAACCCCCAAAAGATCTCGCACATCTTTTGGGGGTTCGTTCTTTTATGCCTATGGCATCATTACCTTTGCCTATCCGTATCTTAGCACGATTTCCCGGCTTCGTCAACGCTCTTCGCTGCCATTCCAATCCCATGCATCATCATCCTGAGCGGTGGAAAACGAAATACCAGTCACTCCTATGAGAGCTGCAAGTCCCCCGCGGCAGATGGAACGCGAAAATGAGATAATCGTTATTTCACATCGCCTTTTTTTGATGGGGATGGGAATATCGCCTTTCACTGGCTGCTGCCTGTCATTTCTGCTATACTAATTGCGTCACACTGCAACTCCCCGGAGAATCGTGACGGGAGGGAGGCACCTGTATGGAAAGTATATTCACATTTTTGATTTCTGTCGCAGCAAGTATCGTAGCCTACTACATTTGCAAATGGCTTGACGGAAATTGCTAGCAGTGCTTGATAAGCCTACGTCAAGAAAGAACCCCTATGAGATCTCATCCATCTCATAGGGGTTCTTTCTTTTGGCACCACATGGGTATATTCACATTTGCCTATCCGTATCTTAGCACGATTCACTCACTCCGTCAACGCTGATTTTCTCCTATAAGATGGCGGCGCAGCCGCCTCCTACATTTCTCATTCCTAGTTTTCCTTAGTATCCGCGTATCTGCTTTTCATCCGACAGATCGAAGAGATCTCCGTATCCCGCATTCGCCATCGCCTTCACCGCATAGACACAGTTCTGCGAGGCGGCGTAAATATAGCGGTCATCGACAGGGACGATGTGTTGGGCCGCGCGCATACCGGCGATCGCCGGATTCACCAGAAAATCGTCCCGATATTTCCCCGCACCCGTCGTATCCGAAGAACGGTCGGTCGAGACGAAGAGCATATCCGGATCCGCCTTGACGATGAGCTCGGGCGAAATGGCCTGCCCATTCGCACCGCCTGCCTTCTCGATCGCATTCTCCAGACGCGCCCGCGTCAAAAGCTCGTGGAACATCGAGCCGGGTCCCCCATAGCGTGTCATCTGCGAGACCAGATACACCACCGGCTTCTTGTCCGTACGCGCTCCCAGCGTATCATCCACCTCTTTCAGCTGGCGGTCCATCTCGCGGATCACATTCTCGCCGCGCTCCTTCTCCCCGACCGCCGCCGCAATGATCCGCACATCATCCTTCACCTGCTGGATCGAGCGAGGCCCGTCAATCACCACGACAGGGATACCCAGATTGCGATACATCGTGAGCTCCTCGCCCTTCGTGTATGTCGAAGCCACCACCAGATCCGGCCGCGCCTGCGTCACAAGCTCCATCGACAGCCCCGAGAGAGGAATGGTCATCGGGATATCCTTCGTATCCTCTGCGATATAGGAAATCGCCGGATCACGATCCGCCTCCGTCGCTCCCACCAGATGATCCGCAGTCACGACACCCAGAAGCATCGTATCGATCGATGCCGAATTTCCCAAGATCCGCTTCGGCTTGCCGGGGATCTTCACTTCCTGCCCCGTCGCATCGACCACGGCATAGCTTTCTCCCTCACCGCTCATCGCCACCTGCTTCACCCCGCAGCCCGTCGTAGAAACGGAAAGCAGGAGCGCCAATCCCAGTCCCATCGTTCGATATATTTTCATGCGTCCTCCTATGATAGAAATCTTTGTTGTTTCTAATCATAACATAAAAATACTGTCAATGGCGAGAAAGAGGTTTCATAGGTTCTATAGGTTCCAAGGAGGGACGGCGCATAAAAATCAGAAGCGCCGTGAATTTTAGATGAGAGGTACTCTCTTTTAGTCCCTAGCTACTCATCCCTAATCCCTAGTCACTAGTCTCCAGCCACTGATCCTTCCAAAGCATCTGTCAGCACCTTGTACACGCCGACCGTAAGCGATGCGATCTCCTCCGTGACGGGCATGAGGTCGGGGATGAGGATCGGCTTCATGCCGGCTGCGTGTGCCGCACGGATGCCATTCGGACTGTCCTCAAAGACGCAGCAATCCGCCGGAGGGACGCCCAGTCTTTTCGCAGCCAGCAGAAAAATATCCGGCGCCGGCTTCCCGTGAAGGACTTCATCTCCGCTCGCAATGGCAGAGAAATAGGACGTAAAACCGCTGACAGACAGATTGCTCTCGATCTGCACCCGCCGTCCGCTGCTCCCGATCGCCATGGGAATACCGCGCGCATGAAGCGATGCCAGGATCTCCCGGCAGCCGGGCTTCAACGGCACGCCGCGCGAAAGCTCCTCCGCCACGCGCTGCTTGCACTCCCGCTGGATCTCCGTGCCATCCTTCACCCGATAATGCTTCTCGATGATGCGGTTCATCACCTCGCCCGAGGTGCCGCAGATCTCATACTTGAAAGCATCCGGCAGTACGATGCCCCGTTCTTTTGCGATGGCATTCCAATACTTCTGAAAAACGGCCTCCGTATCAAAAAGCGTGCCGTCCATGTCGAAAATGACTGCTGTGGACATGTTGATTCTCCTTTATCGTAGAAACACGGAATCGATCGCAGAGAGGCGATCCGCATTTCCCTACCCCAAATGACTTCCCGCCATCCGGAAAACGGGCAGCATGACCGAAAAGAGGACAAGCGCCGTGAGGCCGCCCACGAAGAGCAGCATGGCAGGCTCCGCGATATGACGGAAATGACGGAGCTTCTCCTCCGTTTCCGCCGTCATGAGCCTTGCTGCCTGATCCAGAAATCGCGGCAGCTCCCCGCTCGAAAGTCCCACCTGACAAAGCTCAAAGAGGAGCGGGAAACAGAACCCGCTTTCCTCCCATACGCTCGCAAAATTCTCCCCCTGCATCAGCTTTCTCTCCATACCGCGCACCTTTTCTTCTGCCACGTAATTGCCCAGCACCTTCATGCTGGCGGCGAGCGCTTCCGAGAGCGGCTTTCCGCTTTCGAGGAAAGAGGACAGCGAAAGAGTGAAACGGATGAGCAGCAGACGGCGATAAAAGGCAGAGCAGTAGAGCCACGCCTCCTTTCGCCGCCGGCCCGCGCGCGTCCGAAGGTACAGCGCTCCGGCGATCAGGACAGCGAAGAGTATAAGGCTAAGAAGCATCCCCCAGTGCCGAAGGAAAAGCCCCAGCGCCAGCCCCGCTTGGGCCGCAAGCGGCAGCGTGATCCCCAGCGTCTCGAAAAGCATCGCAAAGGACGGCAGGATGAAGAGCAGGATCACCAAAAGAAGCACCAACGCGAAGGCGAGCACAAAGAGCGGATACGCCAGCGAACGCGAGAGGCGCCGCCGGAACAGATCCTCCTTCTCATAGTACAGCGCGATGTGTGTAAGGGCCGACGGCAGTGTCCCCGTCATTTCTCCCACTTCCAGCAGAGAAATAAAAAAAGACGGACACCAGCCGCCCGCCGCAAAGCTCTCCGACAGAGAATGCCCGCTCGCGATCCTCTCTCTCGCAAAGAGGAGGAGCCTTCTCTCCTGCGGTCTTTCTTTCGACGCGAGGAGCGAGAGCGACTCCGTCACCGTCAGCCCAGCGGAAAGGAGTGCTGCCCAGGACGAAGCCAGAAGGGACAGCGCACGGCGGCTTGCAAAAGGCCGCGCACGGAAAAAACGATGCGCCTCTTTCTCCTCAAAAAGGCGGATGACCGACAGCCCTTCCGAGAAGAGGGCTGCCGCCGCTTCCCTCTTCGTCCTTGCCGCAAGGCTTCCTTCGTGGATCCCGCCCTCTTCGTCATAAGCCTTATAGTGAAATTGTTTCATGAATGGTCCTTTGCTGTGGGAAATGAGTGACTGATGACTTGGTAAACAGGTTCAACGGGTTCAGAAGGTTCAAAAAGGGTGGAAGAGGCGCACAATTTATTCCAAACTCTTCAAGAGGCGTTCCCTTTCCCGTTCACTGATCCCTTTCATGGCATACATCGCCTGCTTCATCGTCCGCATCTGCGAAAGTCCCATTTCCATATACGACGGGATCTGCTCCTCCTTGCCCTCGCGGATCAGATGCGCGACGGCAGCGACATTCGTCAGGATCTCACGCAGGAGCCATGTCTCCTTGCCGCTGCGATAGAGCATCTGAGAAGAGACCGTCACGAGATTCGCCGCCAGAAGCCCCCGGATCTCCTCCTGCCGATCGCCGGGAAACGCATGGATGATGCGGGCAGGCACATCCTTCGCGCGCGTCGTGTGCAGCGTCCCCAGCACCAGATGCCCCGTCTCCGCCGCCGTCAGCGCCGCAGAGATCGTCTCGCTGTCCCGCATCTCTCCCAGCGCGATGACATCGGGATCCTCTCTCAGCGCATCACGGATGCCCTGCGGAAAATCCACCACATCACGCCCGATCTCCCGCTGATGGATGAGCGCCTTCTCCATAGGGATCACGTACTCCACCGGATCCTCCAGCGTCACCACATGACAGGCTCTCTTCTGGCTGATCAGCGAAAGAATGCGCGCCATCGTCGTACTCTTGCCGCTTCCCGAAGAGCCCGTGATGAGGACAAGCCCGTGCGAAAGCTGCGATACCTTCTCCAGCCACGTCCTGTCAGGATCCGCGCCAAGCAAAGAAAGCTCCGGCAGTATGCGGATCGCCGCCGATGCCAGACCGCCGCTGCGATACAGATGCAGACGGCAGCGGACATTTCCCAAAGAAAACGCACTGTCCGCGCTTCCTGTCCGCTGATACGCCGCCTGCCTATCGGGAGGCACATAGGAAGAGATGAGCTCTGCAAAGAGCTGAGGCTCCGCGATCTCCTTCATCCTCTTCAGCGCCCCGTAGACACGGATCATAAGAGGCAGCCCCTCGGTCAAGTGAATATCCGTCATGGCAGGATTCGCTGCCAGCAGTTTCTCTATATCCATCTCATGCCTCCCCGGCCAGAATGACCGCCGCCGACTCCGGCGAGATCTCCCCCTCTTCCATCAGAAGAAGTGCCGACTCGCCCATCGTTTTCTGTCCCGCTTTCCGCATCGCCTGCTGCAGCTTCTCCTGCGAGAAATCATGATGCAGGATGCGTCTCTCGCTGTCTCCGATGGCGATCATCTCAAAGACCCCCGTCCGCCCGGAAAAGCCGCGATGACGGCAGGCCTCACAGCCCGCCCGCTCGTAAGCCGCCCGACCGGCAAGGGAGCGCGGCAGAGCGTGGGCCGTCAGGAGATCCTCCGTCAAGACCACCCCCCTTTTGCAAGAAGGACAAAGCCTCGGTACCAGCCGCTGCGCCATCACCAGCGACAGCGACGCTGAAAGAAGATAGGGCGGTATGCCCATATCCATCAGACGAAGCGGCGCAGCGGCCGCGCTCATCGTGTGGAGCGTCGACAGCACCAGATGCCCCGTGAGCGAGGCATGGATCGCGATCTCCGCCGTTTCCCTGTCACGGATCTCCCCGATCATCACGATATCCGGATCCTGCCTGACCAGCGAACGCAGCCCTCGCGCAAAGGACAGCCCCGAGCGCTCATTCACCTGCATCTGCGTCACGCCCGGCAGCCGGTACTCCACCGGATCCTCGATAGAAATGATACTCACCGACTCCTGATTCAAAAGCTTCAGCGCCGCATACAACGTCGACGTCTTTCCGCTGCCCGTCGGCCCCGTCGTGAGGATCAGCCCCTGCCCCTTGGAAAGCGCCCGCCGAAACAGCGACTCCTGCTCCCTTCGCATCCCCAGCTCATTCTTCTCGATAAAATTCACCCGCCCCGATAGGATACGGATGACGATCGTCTCCCCATACATCGAAGGCAGGACAGAAATACGGAAATCATACGGCACACCATCGATCTCCTCCGCCCAGCTCCCATCCTGCGGCAAACGGCTCTCCCCCACATCCAGCCGCCCAAGGACCTTCACGCGCACCGAAAGATTCGGCGCCATGGAGGAAGAGAGACAAAAGCGATCCGAAAGCAGCCCGTCCTTCCGAAACCGCACCCGCACAAAGGAAGCCCCCGGCTCGATATGGACATCACTCGCCCTCTCAGCCGCCGCCTGTCGCATGATCTTCTTCAGCACCACATCCGCTCCACCGCGCAGCTCCTCCATGCGACCGCCTCCTTCTTACCATCAAAGATTTTTCCTCATTATAGCATAAATAGAAAACGCCCATCCAACAATGTTGGAAATATCGCATCCTGTCGTTGGCGTGACTGGCGACTGGTAGCTAGGCATTGGTGGCTAGGGATTAGGTCGTCGATACGAGAATACCCTCTTCTAAAAAGGCAGCGATGCCGCCGCCCCGTGAGATCATCCGCTCCCAAAGCACCGTCATCCCGAGCGAAGCCGAGGGATCTTTATTGCACTGCCGCCATATGCACACATGCGCCCTCACTCAAACGACACCTTGGTGCTTCCTTTTTCGCCTTTCCCTCACCCACGGTTTACCGGTCTGCAAGAAAGATCCCTCCACTTCGGTCGGGATGACGTTTAAGGGAAACGGATAGTCTCACATAGTTTTTCACACCGCTTCGTGGATCCATCCTGCGCCTTTGGCGCGCCCCTTCTCTACGGGGCTACTCGTATCGTAATATAACACCGCTAGTTCCAAAACACGCAACGTATCTCCCAGATGAGAGCTCACCCGCTCCCCCCGTATCGTCATCCTGAGCGGAGAGAAACGCTCTATGTGTGAAAAAAACCAGCCAGAACAAGTGGGGACTGAGTCGAAGGATCTGACACCACGCATGTGAGACGATTCCTTCCCTCGTGGAGAAAACAAGCCATCAAAAAAAGCCCCTGCCAAAGGGGCTTTTTTCATCTTACTCTCCTACATGCCAGCCGGTGTCCCGATCCTCCCTCCTATGCGGCAGTCAACAGGAGTGTTTGCCATCTCATAGGCGTTTTCCATGGCTTTTCGTGGTACAAGCATAAATTTATCTGACAATCAGTTATCATACTCTATTAAAGCATTCGTTACTTCATGCATTTTTCACCTTTTTCAGGAAATTTTCACACTTTCGTGAAAATTTCACTTTTTCGGGAAAGTTAGGCTTTTAGATTTGATATCTGCTTTCACAGTTTCCACTAAATTAACAACAAGCGGAAGGAGCGCTTCTCTTTTTCCTTGTGTGTTTGCGGAATTGTCTAAAATCTCTTTCCCTTCCTTTACATCAATGATTCTTAAATCAGCGGTTGCATTATATTTAATGGAAGTATGGAACATCCCGCCCGGTGCGTAAGCGTCACCCAAGACTTTTACAAGAACCACATAATCAGCATCAACTTTCTTACCAAGTTCAATGGCATCATTTAGCCCCAATCCACGTACTGCATTGATGTGATTATCAGTCACATAATTGATTGCCGCCCTGCGTCCCTGCTCATAATCAATCATGTCCGTTCCCATGGTTAAGCAAAGACTTTTCAGCGCATTATCTCTTTTTTCACGTTCTGAATTACCTCTAACGACTTCACAATTCATGTTTAGAATGGCAAGTGTTTTTGGCGTTTCTGCGTCAGCATATCCAAAGCCGAATAAGCAAATCAGAATGAATAATAAAATCTTTTTCATGGCGATACCCCCTATATAGAAATACTGGCTATATTCACATTATACTACCTGACGGATTCTATTTCTATCTAACCATTTTCACTAAATACACCACCACGTACCAAAACAGTCATAACATAGTCTTTTTTATCCGTCTATCCGCCCCTACGGGGCACCTTCCCCTAGAGGGGAAGGCTGCGATGCGAGAATACCATCTTCTAAAAAGGCGGCACACCACCCTTGTAAACCTATCCGCTCCCCAAGTACCGTCATCCCGAGCGAAGCCGAGGGATCTTTATT
>ERZ1034730.175-NODE-175-length-28694-cov-4.723803_pt1 | contig 28694 bp, 30 predicted proteins | sample MGYA00520650_ERZ1034730 | MGnify/ENA primary metagenome ERZ1034730 (study PRJEB33766, sample SAMN09781702) | gut metagenome | biome: gut microbiome | host: Homo sapiens | place: Madagascar | study: EMG produced TPA metagenomics assembly of the PRJNA485056 data set... | reverse complement strand
ATTTAAACCTGCCGAAAGCATAGAGCAAACCATAACAGGTTTTGTCTTTTCATAGTAAAATTCAAATATAGAATAAATATTATACAGGAGTATTAAATACATACTGGATGCTACCGGCGGAATTACATATACTGCCTCTGCATACTTAGCACCTGCAAGAATAGCGATCACCTCTGGAGTAAGCATGATAAACAGAAGATCGATACCAGCGTATATACAACAAACGACATTGATTATCTTCTTCATTGCATCAAAGTTTTTATTCTTCATATTCTCATAACACCACGGTGTCAAACTTTGTGTAAGAGCAGAATTGAATATTAAAAGTAATGACGCAGCTGAATATGCAACACTGTACAAGCCGTTTTCAGCCGCACCGCACATTGATGTAATCATAACCCTGTCGGATTGATTCAAAATAACCAAGGATAAATAATGTGGGACCAAAGGAAGATTAAATTTTAGAGCGTAAGTCCAATACTCCTTGTTGTATAGGTTTCTATTTTTAGAAAATGCTAGCACATAAAATATCACACCCAAAAGGATATAAATCGCACTTTGTCCCCATACTTTTCCAACCGCCTTATTTTCGGAAAAATAAATAAACGTCACAGATAGTAATGGAGAGCAAATTGAAACAATTAATGTAAGAAGGATCAAGTACTTATAATTATATTCATATTTAACTCTACTAATCCAGCATCCGTATGAGTTGTAAAGAAGACATTGTAACGCCAAACAAAGAAGCAACGATACTGGTAACGACATAGCTCGGGATAATGGATTACGAAAAATCATAAGTATCACAAAACCTATTAGTCCCAAAAGAATTGATAAACCCATCGTTGCGGAAGTATAAGCATCCCGATCTTTCTCATATTTTAGCATTGCATTATTATAAACGCCGCAATTCAAATTTAGTGTAATAAAAATGCTAAGTATTCCATACCATGCCGAATAATTACTAGATATTCCATAATCATTCGTGGACAGTATTCGTGTAAAAATTGTAGTCATGACTACAGTTATAACCTGTGGGATTATATTGCAAATCATAAACCACATCCCAGCTTTAACCGGTAAAGCCATGCTTTCATATCTTTTGCGAATTTTTTTAATCATCCTATTTTCCTATCTTCTTCAACTTTGTTACAACGCTGTCAGGAAGAATCTTTTTTAACAACTTTTTAACTATTTCTATCGGATATATAATGAATACTGCCACCAATGTATACAAACAATATTTACTTGGCTGTTTCATTTTAAGAATGGAATATATTTCTTTATACAGAGGTCGCATATAACCGATACCATAGTATCGAATTCTTGCCAAATTCATGAATTCATGCTTTTTAAACTGATTTATATCAAATGATTCTCCATACTTATCAAGGCTGTTCAATGCATATAATGCTCCAAGAGTTCTCATGCACTTTTCACATTTTCCACAATTGTCATTTCCACACATACATACGGTGAGCTTGTCATATGTGACTGGATATTGCGTAATAAATTTCGTTCTCTCGAACCTAGTTGCTTCTATCCCCGTCGAATAAAATGTTGTTGACTCGTTACTGCCAACTAAGAGATTGAACAAATCATAATCGTCATTTTCTTCTGAGGTTATATCAAAGTCCTTGATATCGAATCCCGCAGAAATGTAGTATTTGGAAAACAGCTTCTGCAATCCAAGAATCGCACCTGCCATACGGAAAGTTCCAGAGAATCCATGATTTTCCTGATAGATTTCCATTAGGTTACTATTAATCTCGATTAACGGCAAATTGAGTTCTTCTGAGACTTTTCTTGCTTTCTTTGCTTCTTCTTGAAACCACTTATAGGAAAAATCACCACCCTGATATCCAAATGACCCAACATTCATCGTTACCAAATGGGTTAGTTCATAACCTTTTTCTTTAATACCAATATGTTTTAAAACAGAATAGAACGAGTCAATTCCACATGAAATACCTGTTCCAACTGCACCTTCAGTATTCAAATTCGCTGATGTGCATGGACAGGTCAATTCAATCTGTTTAAATGTCTCCTGATATTTTGAAAGGATCGGTATGTAATAATTGTGCAACTGATAACTAAGTTTTTCAGAAATTGGAATTGAACTCTTTATATCTAGTCCTTTTCGCATTGCAAACGGAATCAATGCAATTACAAAGGCATCCACTCTTTCAGTACAAATATATTTACCATACTCAGAAGGATAATCAAACCAACATTCTTTTTTACTATCATCTATTTTGATAACCGCAACCAATCTTATTTGTGATTCATGCTCTTGCTTTCTTATTGCCTCAATGTACATCTGTCCCTTCACTGCTTATTAACTCCTTTCATCAATTAACCTATAAACTACTTATCCACTTCATGTTGCCAACATGAAACAACACTTATTGACGGTTCTATTGTTCACTAATACATTCTTCTAACTCTTGCATTGTCTTCACTAAATACAGATGCGAATGCTCTTCACACACTTTTTCATACAAATTTGTTATATTCTTTTTTAGACAGGAATCGTCAGGGATCATTTTCATGAGTAATATACCATTATACTTTTTTCCTAACATTGTTGCTGGAACAATCGCGGCAACAGATGCAATAGTAATCAAAGTTTTCTCACTCAAGTCAATATTCATACAAATCACTTCCCACGGAATGCTTGTATTTTTATTAGTCTTATACCCCAATTTTTCAAAACGATTTTCTGGATTTCGTGGGTGCGTTTTAACAAAGAGCTTTTCTTTTCCAACTATGCTCGCTATTTTTTCAACTATTTCAACATCATTTACATTATAGCCATCCGCATAGTAAGATTCTTCAAAAAAAATTATTGGTTCTTTATATGAATCCACACTAGGATCATATTTAAAAATCCTGTTATAAGTTTCTACCAATTCGCTGTTTTTCACATCGATTGGTTTCATGCTTTCCACTCTAAAAGAAGGTTTGTATGTCATAATTGAAGGATTAAAAACGAGCATCTTCTCTACATGGCAAAAAACATTGTCAACCAATCTGTGAAACCAGGTTTTAAGGATTAACCTCTTGTAAACATTTCCATCATACGGAATACTGCCATACATAGTCAAAAAATCCGAATACCATCCGGAATAGCTGGCATATCCATCCTCAAACATAATTGCCTTGATATGTCTATTTCTTTTACAAAGCATTCGGTAAATTCCACTAGCTCCATGATCCAAATTTGCGAACAAATAATAATCATACGCTTTATCAAAGATGTTTTTGTCACCAAATAGTCTTCTGGCCAATGCTACGCCATTTTTGTCCGGATACAATTCCTTAATGTTGTACGCTATAACATTTTCAAAAATTCCCACACACCTAACAGAGTCAAGTAAATCCTTATGATCTGAAATATTATCCGTTATAACAACATCTGCATCATAATTCGCATATTCTGCTTTTCTCAGATTAATTGCTATCATCAGTTGATATGGCGTATTGACTAAAAACAAACACTTTTCTTTCATGATTTGTTCTCCCTAACGGTATTGCGACCACCAATTTGCTTTACCTCAAAAAAAGCTATAACTATTGGCAGTGATGCTGTTAGCATAATATACAATGCAAATCCATTATAATAAGCGAGAATGAAAACAAATAATTGTAATAAGATGGCATTCATTTTATTTTTGCATGTTTTGCTTAGCTCAAACTGGCAAGCAACGAACGCGATTAATCCAACCAGTCCGTATCCAACAAGAAGATTAACGTAATCATTGTGAGCCTGAATTCTCACTCTTATAGCACTATATATTGCTTCCACTACACCCGTAATGCCAACGCCAAGAATTTTTTCAAGCACATCTGTTTTCGTAGCATAATACGACAGCGCAATCTGCCGATACAATTCTCTTCCGTTGGTAATTGAACCGGCGACTTCTGTCGCATATAGTGTTTTTTCAATAAGCGGATTCTTTGTCAATATATCGGTGTTTGTAGCAAGGAAAACAAGAATTAGAAATGCTGCTACTAAAATAACAGCCTTCTTGCTAATCTTTCTTATCGAAAGGAAATCACATACAATCAACACTGATGTAGCTAAAACCGCTGATCTAACCGCTGTACATACAATGCAAATAACACATGCCAATTTTATAGCTATAACCGTTTTTTTCTTATTTTCCAAATCAAGCAAAGAAACGCCACAATACACAATCATCAATAGGTAAGCAAGTATATGAGCAATAATAAACGGTCCATACAATACCGGTATTTTCGAGCCGTATCCAACTCTTAATCCATTTAGGAAAATAATTGAGAATACAACCGTCATAAAGAAAACTGTGACATATGCTGCAAATCTTTTTTTTCGTGTCATAAAATACTGAATAAATTCTTCTCTCAAATCATCTTCTGTACAAATCAACATCATAATAAATGTCAATAGGTATCCATAAAAGTAAGAACTGATAATTTCTGATACCCCACACTTTACTCCAATATAGCCAATATAAATTATTGTTAGAATATTGAAGATAAAAAACCTTATTTTTTTACCATTTCTCATATAATAAGAATTAAGCAAAATATATGCAAACAACATTAGTACAATTGCTGCCTTATTTGCCATATTACCACTAATGCAATACAATACCGTGAAAATTGCAGGCATTGCCATACATAATTCATATGTGACTTTTCTTATATTCAGCTTTAGCATTCCAGCACTCTCCACCTCTTCATAATAATTTCTTAGTTAGTCCGCTTCTAGCTTAACTAATTCCACTTATATAGAAACTCCATATTCTGTCTTTCTATAGTCTTCGACGCATACTCTCCATAAGTACATATTTTTCTTGCAGGGTTTTCACCCACTACAGTATTCGGAGCAACATTTTTTGTTGCAACGCTCCTCATTGCTACAACTGTATTGGAACCCATTGTAACACCGTACTTTATAATTGCTTTTGCTCCTATAAACACATTATCATGCACTGCGATATCGCCAGTACTCCAGTTGTACCGTCCCCCATTCAATTTCAGGCGTTTTATTTGAAACAAAAAACTGATATCATGTGTGCAGAAGCACACATCGGTAGCAATCACTACATTATTGTGAATTTTTACTCTATACATCTCTGCTGATAATATTCTTGGATATTGCGCTTATTAAATATAGAGATACATAAACCGCCATTTTTGATTTCCTCCCAATTTTTATGTTAGAAATCAAACTGTGTGTGCTGGAATTCCGACAAGTGTTTTTCCTTCCTCTAATTCACTTTTAACTACAACTGCATTTGCTCCAATCTTAATATTATCAGCGATTTCAATTCCACCAAGAATCTTTGCCCCAATTCCAATATCCACATTGTTTCCAATGCTCGGTGCTTCAAATCGAGACGACTCTCCTTTATTGCCGATGCAATTATCGCCATGAAGCTTGCAGTCCTCTCCAACATTAGCATGTGGGTTTACAATTATTGTCCCATAGTGATATATCCTAAGTCCTTTAGCAATCGTATTATGGCAAATCGAAATTCCTAATTTGACGCCTTCCGCATTTTTTCTTCTCTGGCAAAATAAATATCTGACTCGATGGTTGAGATTATAATGATACTCTGTTAAACGAAGCATTTTAACATAGTGCCACAGCAAATATTCCGAATCATGTAAGAGCCACAACTTAATTTCTGTCAGCTTTCCGCCAGTAATGTACAAATTTCTTTCGTATTTAAGGTAATTGGTTAATTCAGATTTACTATTTATCATGCTTGTCTATTATCTCCACTTGTTTCTATAATAAGCTACAATCACTTTCTGTGTAAGGCTGTATCCCAGCAACATAAGACCAGCTTGTGCCCTCACTCGTTTAGATACTTTTGAATTACATAAAACATCCAAACGATATTTTTTCGTTTCATTCCAAAGCTCTTGTACATTCTTATTTTGAGGCGGTTGCTTTTCCATCAATTCTGCCATCGATGAAACCATCTGGCTCTTATATGCTTTTAATTCTGCCTTTGAACCTAACACTCCAGAATCGTGTATAATATGCAGTGCCTCAAAAACATCCAAATGCTTACTAGAAAAATCACTTGTCAATATACTATTTGGTCGATGCAAATAATAATAGCACACCTGGTTACCGTACACGACCTTATTAGCTTTATTAAGAAGCTTAAATGTTGTATACATATCTTCAGAGTATTTTCCGCGTGGGTATGTAATATCATGAAACAGATCAGTTCTGTATAGTTTTCCCCATGCAGAAGTTGTAAATATTTTTGCATACAGCATTTCTTGAATCGCCTGATTGGAAGACATCTCTATTGTTTCTTCACTCGTAAATATTCTATTTTCATTTAAGTTTTTCGTTTTAATAAAACCACAAACAGATATGTCTGCATTTGCATCTTTTAATAGCTTATATAAATATTCAATAAAATCTTTTGATACATAATCATCACTATCTATGCAAGTAATGTACTTTCCTTTTGCTACTTCAATTCCATAGTTTCGTGCATCTGACAGTCCACCGTTTTGTTTGTGAATCACACGAACTCTTGGATCATTTCTTGCATATTCTTCGCAGATTTCCGGACAATGATCAGGCGAACCATCATCAACCAGAATGATTTCTAAATTTTGATACGTTTGATTACAAACTGAATCGACACAATTTTTGAGATATTTTTCAACATTATATATCGGAATAACAATACTAATTAATTCATCCATCAAACTTCTCCTATGTCCTTAGGCTTTTTTTGCATACTCATCAAATGTGCCAATCACTTTAGCTGGATTTCCTCCGACAATTGTTCCCTCTGGAACATCTTTCACTACAACGCTTTCCATCGCCACAATAGCATTAGGGCCAATTGATACTCCATATTTGATTTGAGCATGTGCGCCAATAAAAGTATTATCTTTTATATGGATATCCCCTGTTTTCCATTTGTACCCCCCACTCTTTTCAAGCCTTTCACAGTTGTTGAGGACAATATGGTTTATATCATGTGTGCAAAAATACACATCTGTTGCAATCGCAACATTATTTCCAATAAAAACTTTTTCTGGTTCACTTGGAAGAATCCTAGGATGCCAAAAGCACTTTTCTCCGAAAGATCCAAACACATTCATCTTCTTCAAAAATGCCGCTTTATGGAAACCATTATGTATAAAAAAGCATCCTAATTTCGAAAATATTTTTTTCATAATTTTTAATTGTTCCTTTTTTGAGAAATTAATTTGGAATATATTTTGAGTAACTCACTAACATAAGTAGTCGCATCACATCTTTTTTTCGCGTACTCAACAATATTCTTACTCATTTTTTCATATTGATTCTCCGACATATCTAATACACTTTGAATTGCTATCGCAAAGCTATCAGGATTTCCCGGTTCTGCCAGATATCCAGTTTCACCATCTTGTACAATTTCAGAAAGACCTGCAATATCACTTGCAACAACAATCTTTCCTTTAGCCAAGGCCTGTAAGGCAACAAACGCCCCATTTTCATACCATTCTGACGGTACAAGAACAACTTTGGCGCGTTCAATTATACGATCCATCTCTTCTCCGAAAATTGCACCGTTTACTTGAACGCGACCCTCAAGATTGTGTTCCTTAACAAAATTCTTTATTCTATCTTCTTCCGATCCTTTTCCAACCAGAACCAATTTCTCATCACAATGCATCTTGGCATATGCCTTTAAAATCGTCAAAACGCCTTTTTCTCTTGCATATCTTCCAAAATACAGAATATAATTGTCATGCTCATAATAGGCTTTATACTCCTGATTTATCGGCAAGAAATTATTCATCTTGATTATTGGTGAATGCGTAAAATGAGCTTTCTTCACTAAATTTTTATAAAAATTGCATTCCGCAATATACAAGTCAATTTTGTCATAATAATGTCCAAATCTAAGAAATTGAGCTTCTGTATATGCCAATGCACTCTTTGCAAGAGAGCCCTTCATGCACTTATTTTTCACACAATTCCAATATCCTTTTGTTGCACAATCACTGCATATAGTTCCATCCTGTCGCAGCATAGTATAACAAGGACATACTGCTGTCAATTCATGCAAGTGCATTACAACCGGGATGTTGTATTTCTTCAAAACATCAACTACCGAAAATGTAATCTGGCGATGTAACAATCCAATATGGGCAATGTCTGGCTTTTCATCCCGAATTAGTTTTTCGATGTTATGTTTAGATTCAAAAGAATATATTAATTTAATTCCCATTTTGATTTTCTTAAATGTACTCAAATTGGGATCATTATAATCCACATTGGAAACAAAATACTTATCTTGCGCACACGGCATATTTCTTTCATCATGCATTGAAAAGAAAATGACTTCATGCCCTGCTGCAGTTAACGCCTCTGCCAAATTATAATGGAATGTTTCTGTTCCACCCAACATATAATGAAACTTATGTATTAATAGTATTTTCATATTGTTATTCCTCTCTTTGGTGCAATTTTTCTTTTAATAGAGAAAAGGAATCATAATGTAGGTCTTTATCTGCAATAATTGGCATCTCATTTTCTTTTATAGGCCAATTTATCTTCAGCTCTGGATCATTCCACGGTATTCCAATCTCATCATTCGGATGCCAATAGTCAGAAACCTTAAAACACACCTCTGCAATATCAGAAATCACATAAAATCCATGTGCAAAACCTTCTGGTATATAAAATTGTTTTTTATTATCTGCTGAGAGTTCAACACCATACCAATCTCCGTAGGTTGAAGAAGTCGTCCTTGTGTCTACAGCGACATCATATATTTTTCCTCGGACAACTCTCACCAATTTCCCTTGCGGGAAGTTCTTTTGAACATGTAATCCTCGCAGAACGCCCTTAACACTCATCGACTGGTTTTCCTGAACAAAAGTCATATCTAAACCATTTTCAAGTAATTCTTGGCTGTTATATGTTTCCACAATTAAATCCTCATCACGTTTATATGACGCTGGATTTACAACATACAGACCTTGTATTCCTGTTTCTTCAATCGATAAATGTTGATTCATACTCTCACCTTAATAAAACTTATTATCTTACCGAAGTAAATCATTTCCCCACAAACACATCTTCATACTGCCCACAGATCTTATCCCATGTATACTCTTCTGCCACACGCTTCTTGGCTCTCCGGCCCATCTCTGAAATTTCATCTGTACTCATTTTGTCTGCCTTATCAATCAACTTAGCAAGGCTACCCGGCTTGCGGCTCCAATACAAAGCGCAATCCTCTGCCACCTCTTTGTTGAACCCAACATCAACCAGTAAGTTCAAATCGGTACTTCCAAGAGCTTCAATCAGCGAGGGATTTGTACCACCAACCGTGTGACCGTGGAAATAAGCATAGGCATTCTCTCGAAGCTTCTTCAGTAACTCTTGATCGTAAACAGTGCCAACAAACTTAATTCTCTTATCGCTCTTGAAATGCAGTTTTTCTTCCAGTTCATTCAGGAACTTATCATTCACATTAGTGATGAGGGCAAAGTCTTTCTTGCTCTTGCTCTTCATAAACTCTCGGATCATAACTTCAAAAGAGTTTTCCGGCACAAAGCGGCCGACAACAAGGTAATAGCCCTTTTTCGTCAACCTTTTTTTCTTATACCAGTTCGCCAGTTTTTCATCATCGTCAGCCAGCTTGCTAAGGGTCAAATCTGCACCGTAAGCAATAAAAGTCGTTTTGGGATTTCTGCCGTTGATGCCTTTACCGTCATAGCACTCGTGGATATACTTTTCGATATTTACAGAATCGCAGATTGCTAAGTCACAATATTTGACCATCATCTGTTCAGAAATCTTCCAGTATTTCCGAATCGGCGCAGACCACTTAGCTCTCATCCATTCATGTCCATCCGGATTCAGGTACACAGTTCCACCCAGTTTATGGATTTCTCTGTAAAAGTGACCAGCAAAAGGCCCAATACGGCAAGCCATGATGTAAACGATAGGGTGCGGAATATGGTTTTCCTTGATATGTTCGCAACAAGCTTTTAGTGCAGCAACATCATAATAAATTGCCTGTGCAGGGCCAATCTGAGGAACATCTATTTTAAAGCAGTGTGCATTGTAGAGTTCAAACTCATGGTCATTGATCTTTGTCACGCCCTCAAACTTGCTCTCATCCATGCAGCCGTCACCATTGGCTTTGCAGGCAACATGATATTTGATGTTTTCTTTATTCTGGTGATACTCTGTGAGCTTGTAGACAAAGGTCTCATAACCTCCGTAAGCCCCCAATGACTTCGCGCCGACAAGGTATACATGCTGCACTTCTTTTTTTGAATTCATTCCTCTATTCCATCCTCACATTTTTATCGCTAATGTTGCATCTATTCCCTTATGGATAAAAACAAACCTACGGCGGGTCGCACAAAGGCAATCCACCGTAGGCTTGAACTCTCCTTCAATCTTTATTTGCTGCTCCTTTTGTGGGTCAAAACAGAGCTTTCCAAAAAGCCTCCTACATATAACCCCGGATTTTCCGCATCTTGCAGTTTTTCAACAAATAAAACATTTGAAGGACAACTCAAGCCGTCAAAACCCTTTAGTTATCGTAGGTTTTCTTGGTTGACCCTATTATATCTCTAGCCCCTTTTTTCTATATCGTTGGAACGTACTTCTGCCGGATTCCCTCATAGTTCGTGTTATCGATATCGTCATACTCTGCACCACTCACATGATGGCCTGCTCTGTTGTAGCAGGTCACGTCACAACCATTCTGTGCCATTCGGGTGCAGAGCTCTTTGACAACGATCTCTACTCCACCTTCTCTCGATAATCGCTTTTGTCCAAATACCGCAATTCTAAGATTTCTCTCCATCTCGTCTCTCCAACCGTTTTCCTTCCATGTACTATTTTTTACTCCCCATGCCCCAACAAACACACCTTAAATGTCTTAAAAATAATCTTCCAATCTACCCAGAAGCTGCGCTCCTTGACGTATTTCACATCCAGATCCATCCACTCCTCAAAAGAGAGGTCATTGCGGTGCGGGGCGATCTGCCAATAGCAACTCAGGCCGGGAGTCACATACAGACGCTGTTTTTCATAGTCGCCGTACTGCTCCACCTCGCGTGGCAGGGCAGGCCGCGGGCCAACGATGCTCATATCACCCTTCAGGATATTCCACAACTGCGGCAGCTCATCGATGCTGGTCTTGCGGATAAATTTACCCACACGGGTAATGCGGGGGTCGTCCTTGATCTTGAACACAGGACCATCCATCTCGTTCTGATCCAACAGATCATCCAGTTTTGCCTCTGCGTTGGGGCACATGGAGCGGAACTTATAGAACTTGAAGGGCTTGCCGTTGCGGCCAATGCGTTCCTGACTGAAAACAGGACCCGCAGACGGATCGTCCACCACAATTGCGATAGCCGTAGCCAGCATGACCGGCGACAGCACCACCAGTGCCAGCGATGACAAGATCACGTCCTGCGTCCGACGCCCGATCCAGTACAGGCGATGGTCGCGCAGATTTTCCTTGCGGTCAACTTCAACTTCTTTATCGATTCCGACAGTATTCGTAGCCATTTTTTCTCCTCACATAAATTCGCGTTTGTTTATAGATTCCCTGCTTCAACCTGCTTTTGCCGTAACTCTTTCGGCTTGTGCTGCCTGCTCAGATGGGCGTTTGGGATTGTTTTTCTCCCACCGCATCCCGATCTCATCCAGCTTTGCAATCCGCTCCTCTGTCAGAACAGCGCAGCTTTTTTCAGGATTCTGGCGGGTGTACCGCTGCCGCTTGACCCAATTTCCGAGGTTATATCCGCTCGGCGACACATATTCTGCCGGGACGTTCAGATCACCGTGGGCATCAAAGTAGCACTTTGCTTCCTGATAGCCTTCGTTCCACTGGCGGTCATTGCGGTTGCCCCAGTACATTCCGATCCGGTTGAGCCGTTCGACCTGCTCGTCCGTCAGCTTTCCTTTCGGGTACGCCCATTGCTGACTTGCGACCCATTGCCCCAGCCGTTCACCAGCCGCTGTCACATAGGAACGTGGGATATTCAGGTTGCCGTTTTCCTCATAGTAGGCCGCAGCCAGCGCATAAGCTTTTTCCCACTTGGCATCAAAAACACTCCACACCATGCCGATCTCATCAAGCTGCGCAATGCGTTCTTCCTTCAAATTGCCATTCAGCTTCTGCTGCCGTGTTTTGATGAGCCACTTGCCCAGAGGGTAGCCGTCCGGGTCCACATACTTTCCAGCTACCATCAGATTCCCATAGGTATCATGATATTTTTTCGCCTTCTCAAAGCCACGCTGCCACGCGCTCTCTTTCTGATTTCCCCAGGCCATACCAATGCTGTCCAGCCGCGCGATCTGCTGTTCCGTCAGATTTCCGGAGACTCTCCCTTCGCGCACCCCGCGCTGTGTGACGAGCCACACCCCAAGGCTCAGGCCAGCAGGTGTCTTATACTGCTTCGGCACTTTTAAGTCGCCGTGTTCCGCATAGTAGATGCTTGCCTCAGAAAAGTAGTGCTCCCAACTGGAAGAAAGGCTTTCCTGCAGCCGTTCAAGCAGTATCCGGCAGTCATGCACTTGCTCGATGACCTCGAACCGCTCGGTGACGATCTTGTCACTCTCGCCGTTGGCATACAGACGGTGGACGGCCTCCTGCATCTCGCTTTGCAGACCGGAAATACTGGTCAAGCCTTCAAAATTGTTGACCACATCGAGAATCAGCGGAGCTGCGGTATCCCCAGCGGTCAGGGCGCGTCCAATCTGCTGCTTGTAGATAATGGGCGAAATCGTGGGCCTGAACAGGATGACCCCGGAAATCCCCTCCACATGAACGCCCTCGTTGAGCATGTCGATGCAGAACAGCAGCTTCAGCCGGTTTCTGGTGTCCGTTTTGAAGTCCACAAAGGCCTTATCGGTGTTCGGGTCATCGGAATAGGCTTCGTATACCACCACATCCGGGTTCACTCCCGCGAACCACTCCGGCACGTGGGATACCATTTCGTCCATGTGCTCTTTGTTGGCGCAGAACACGATGTATTTTCCAGATTTGTTTGTAATATGATGGGCAAAGACCCTGTCCAAGCCGTCTGCCTGCTCCAGTGCGCGGCGCAACGCGTCCAGATATTTCTGATTCACATCCTGAATACCCGGTGTCCGCAGGTTGTCCACTCGTGCCTGATACTTTGCAAGCGCTTTCTGGTACTGGTAGACCGTGGTCACATATTTCGGGGCAGGCAAAATGCCCCTGACGACTGCTTCGCCAAGGGTCATGTCGCTCGCAACACGGTTGTCAAAAAGCTCTTCGGCCATGTCGCGGTTATTATCCAAATATCGGATGTTTGTTGCCGTCAGCCCAAGAAGTTTTGCGTCCGGGCATAACTTTAATAGAGCCACCGTGCTTTCGCCCCAGCATTCCGCACCGGCACGGTGGAATTCATCGAGTATAATATAGGCGGGCTTCTGCGCTGCTATTTCGCCCAGCTGCGCCTGCGTACAGCACATCAGTTTAGCGTAGGTGTAAAAGTGAACATTTTCCAACGGAAACTCCGGGTCGTTCCTTTTCAGGCTCTCCAGCTGGGTCTTAAAGATATACTCACTGGGAGAAAGCCAGATCACGACCTTCTCCGGGTTGTCCTCGATCAGCTTGAACGCAATAAAACTCTTTCCAGTGCCGGTCGGGTGGACAATCGCAGCCTTGCCGTATTGCTCCATCATCCGGATCGCCGCACGATATGCTTTTTCGTTGTGCTCAAACAGACGCAATGCCACTCTGCTCACCCCTTCCCGCAATAAAGGGGTATCCTCAACATGGAAAATGGAGGATACCGATCTTTCGACATCGTTGTTTGAATTCTCTTATTATTTTATCATGGTTATATCTGGGATTCAATAGAAAATTATATAAATGTATCCCATATGGCCTTCGAAAAAGCTTCGTAAAAGTGGAAGTTTTTTTGCACAACGCTCAGTATCGCATGAAAAATCCAGATGAAAACGCATGTGAACAAAATAAGTGGTCAGATGGGTGTCCAAGACGCAGGAGGAAACAAAAATGGCACGACGGGGAGAAAATATACGCAAACGCAAGGATGGCCGGTGGGAAGGCCGCTATATCAAAGCGCGTACATCGGAAGGCAAAATCCAGTGGGGCTACGTCTACGGAACGGTCTATGCAGAGGTCAAACGAGTGCTGATTCAGAAGAAAGCAGAGGCTGGTTTCTACAAGCTGAAAAGAACCGACCTGACCTTTGAAGCACTGACCGATGTGTGGCTGCATTCCCTGCGGAACAGCATAAAAGAATCCACCTATGCGCATTATTCGTACACACTGCACAAGTATCTTCTTCCTGTTTTGAGCAAAGCGCCGGTCGCCTCCCTTGAGGAAAGCTTTCTGGAACAGGCCATGCAGCAGATCATCGTGCCTACGGATGCCGCACACACGCCACTGGGGAACTCCTCTGCCCGGGAATGCCTCTCGATGCTGCGACGTATCTGCAAGTACGCCGCACATTTACGCCTGATTCGTCCGATGGAGCTGGAAGTAGCGCTGCCAAAAGCCATCGACAAAATTTCTGCGCCGCTCTCTCCGGTGGAGCAGCAACGGCTTTATCATTATGTACAGGAGAACCCCACGCCCCGCAAAATCGGCTTATTATTAGGGCTGGAATTGGGTCTTCGTATTGGCGAGATCTGCGGCTTACAATGGGGCGATTTCGACCTGAAACTCAAAACGCTGAAAATTAACCGGACGGTCTGCCGAATTTCCTGCGGAGATGGTCACACGAAGGTGGTCATCCAAACGCCCAAAACCCGCACCTCCCGCCGGGAAATTCCTATTCCAAAGCAGATATTGTTGATGCTGAAAAAGCTGCACGGAAACGCCAGTAATTCTACATGGTTTCTATCTGGTAATGAATCCAAACCCACAGAACCCCGCTGCTACCGGAAAAGCATCAAGGTATATCTGAAACAGGCGATTGTCCGGCAAGTGCGTCCGCACACACTGCGCCATACTTTTGCAACGACCTGTTTGCAGGCAGGGTGCGATGTAAAGACCCTTAGCGAGTTGCTAGGACACGCTAACGCTAACATTACCTTACAGCGCTATGTTCATTCTAATCTGACCCGAAAGCGCCGGGAGATGAACCGGATATTCTCCCATCAGGGGTCTATAAAGGGCAGAAAAGTGCTAAATCTGATGGGATAACGCTCGATTTTGGCCATGGTCTTTCATTTTCCATATGGGGGATACTTTTTTGTTTTTTGAGCATCATTTTCTTAACGCAAAAAGACCCCTGCCGATCACATTTCTGTGAAAGACAGAGGCCTTCTACTACTTATGATTTAATTCGGTCTGGGGAGGTGGAACAACGATCTCATTCTACCGGGTCAGTGTCCCCTTTCAGATTTTCAACTACCCCCGGTGTCAGGTATTCGCCCATGTCTGCCTGAATCAAGGCGTTGATATAGGCGTTCAGGCTCATTCCCTTCTCTTTGGCATACTCCTGAATTTGCTCCTTTTGACTTTTACGGACAACAAGGTTTATCCGGTCGTACGTTTTTTCGTTCCACTTATTTTTACTCGCCGCGCTCGTTTTGCCACCCATCTTAAGCACCATCTTTCTGTTTACTATTATAGGTGTTATATCATATTTGCTTTTCTGCCTTTTTGCAGTGCATAGTTGCTCAATTACGCAAATTGCATAGTTTTGTTCTTTTTTCTTTGTGCAGCATTCCGCCTTGCGTACTTGTTCAAGTATGCGTATGCTCATGCCATCGGGAGCACCGGTTCTCACATCCGACCATTCACCAACGATTTGAAGAGAGGTTCACACATGAGCATCAATGTTTTACCGACCCTTGTCGAGCAGTACAAGGAGGCCGCCCAACTGATCGAGTCCGCACAGGCTGAACAGCTGAAGATTCAGATCCGCGAGGCACTGGCTGAGCGCTCCACCAACTATCTGGAAGTAGGCTGTCACAAAGTCCGCCTGTCTGATTTCTCCAGCACCCGACTGGACAGCAAAGCCATTAAGGCCGTAACCAGTACAGCAAAACGGTCACCGGCACCCGCCTGAGCATCACCTGAAAAGAGCCCCATACAGCGCGCGCCTACCAAAGTTTGCGCTGTACAGAGCCCACAACATCCGCCGGGGCGGGCTACACCAATATTATACCTGTCCCGGCCTTTTTATCAAGAGAAAGGAGCGAAAAATCATAAAACAGACTGTCAAAACCTCCCGCGCTGCTGGTCAGCTTGAAAAGATGTTCTGGGAGCTCATCAAACACTACTTTGCAGGCAAACTACCTGAGCCCATCATCAGCCTGAAAAAGCCCCCATCCGCATACAGTCACATCACCTGTTCCAAGGTCTGGCAGGCAGGCGGCGAGAACAAATACGAGATCAATATTTCGTCGGCTACCCTTGACCGTCCCATCGAGGAGACCGCCTCCACCCTGCTGCATGAGATGGTGCATGAGTACTGCATGGAGACTGGAACCAAGGACACCAGCAACAACGGGATCTACCACAACCGGCGCTTTAAGGAGCAGGCAGAGACACACGGGCTGACCGTCGACCACCACGAGAAGTACGGCTGGACCATCACGAGCCCGTCCGAGGAGCTGTTGGACTTTATCATCTTCCAAGGCTGGCAGGACATCCAGATGGGCAAACGGCTGGCATGGTCGGATATGGCAGGCACCGGAGCAGGCAGACCGGCGCACCGAAACCTCCCAAGGCAAAGAGCAGCACCCGGCGGCGGGTATGTCCCAAGTGCGGCACCATCATCCGAAGCACCAAGGAAGTGCGGGTCATCTGTGCGGACTGCATGGAGTTGTTCGTGAAGGCCGACTAAATCACAGCAGGACAGAGAGCAAGGGCACGAGTGAGAGTAGTGCCGGTTTTATAGCAATTCAACTTTTTAATCCAACAGCAACATCGTTGAATTGCATATCGCAGAGATGTTGTTTTGATGTTGCGCTAATTTTTTGACTTGCGATAAAAGTGCACTCGTAAAACAGAGATTCGCCGGGCTGTGAGAAGACGCCCATTATTTAAAGGAGAGCAGCCATGACCATTATATCAGAATGTTTGCAGCACCTGCGCCTGACGCACGGCTATACCCAGACCGAGCTTGCCCGAACTATGGGTGTGATCCGCCGGGCAGTCTACGCATGGGAGCACGACAAATGCCCCGAGATTCCCCGCCTGATCCAGCTCGTCCAATTCTATCAGGTGTCGACCGATTATCTGTTAGGGCTGACGGAGTGAGGTGCGCCCCGCCACCGGAGGCCTTACCGGAGACTTTTTTGCCTATGGCAACGCGACCTTTTAAAAGCGCACTTATAAGTCCATCTTATCGGACGCACCGTTTGGTAGACTTCAGGTACAGCAAAGCAAGCACACTTCAAAATACAGGAGGATAATATTATGGCAGGCGCTTGTTCGTTATTTTTAGGCATGTTGGGACTTGGTGCAGCTGGTGCAGTCAGCGCGGGACAGAGCGCAAAATCAAGAAGGCAGATTATCAGTATGGCGAGGAGCATGGCCTTCATGGCACCTCTGAGGTTCTGCAAATGCGGGAGCGAGTGCGTAAAGAATGGTGGAGCATCTGCGGCAAAACCTACAACGCATGTGAGCGGCCTGCATCGAGTTACGGCGACCTCAGCAGAACCCCGTGGTGCTATCTGAAAAAGCGCTGGTTCATTGATCATCTGAACAAAAAGGGCATCCCTCATGATGATCTGGTCGTGGATGATGTTACTAGCGTTACCTTCTAACACGATATATTCCGTTCGAGGTATACTTTTTAATTGTGTCAACCCAGATAGGACAACAGCTTGTGATACCATCCGCCGGGCAGACGCTTACCAGAGGCCACACAATCCACACTGCACCACTATTTCATCAGATCATACACAGACACAAGCACTTATTTACCAATCATCGACAAATTCCTATTGATCAGATACCAAGCCACAGTTAAACAGTCCACTTTAATTCTTGCTGATAGTTCTTGACCTGCTTGCAGGCAAACGTCTCTCATCATTTTCAACGATTCGTTCCGTTTTGTTTCGAGTAAAAGAGCATCACGAGCAATAAAGCATCGCTCACGCTCTGCTTCATTATTCGTAATACTCTTTTAGCTCAAAACATTATTTATACTTGTCGAAAATTTTCACTTTTTATATTATACAATGTGAAAAAAATCGACAGAATCATGGTTACAATCGATACAGTGTCCAGAATGTTGCCTTTTGTTTTGCATTGATTCTTTTCTCATCCGATCTTACTTCTACACCATAGTATATCAAATATCGATTGACAATTTTCAAAGAAGGCTCAGATTTATCTTTATGCCGATCATTGGGGTTGGTAATACAGCCGCGTTCAACAAGCTCCTTTCTCATGATCTCGCCCAGAATAGGTTTTCCAAGGTTCTCTTCAATATAGTCCTCCAGCTCTTTGAACCGTAGCGGTTCGATTTTGCTCAGAAGCGCATCACTTTCTGCAACAGCATACAGCATCCCCCATTGATAGCCTTTTTCCATCATCAGTTTGAGCGCATCCATCTGAACGAGGTATTGATGTTCTGCGCGGCGTCTCCACTCCCAGCCATTACCATATTCATCGCGGTTAACCGTCTTGCTGTACTTATCCAGCATCTCCACAATACCCGGCTTATGCAGGTACTCTTGCCACACCTCCGGATCAGATTTTCCATCTTTCCATTTCTTTGCTGGCTCCAGCTGTCTTTTTCTGATATGTTCGCGTTCCTGCTTAATCCGGTCGCTGCTGTAGCCTTTAAAGTACACTGCGCAGGTGTCCTGTTTGCTTACCGGCCGCTTTCGTCCCAAGATCTGCGCGTTTACGATTGGATCCCACAGTCTGCTGATGATACAGATCAGTTCCGGGTCTTTGATGTTGACACCATTGTAAAACATGGTCGTCACGATTGTAATCCTCTTGTGCAGTTTCCCATCCTGCAGCACCTCTTCCAGCCCATCAAACTCTCTTGCTTCCGGGCGATAGGGCGAGCATGCCGTGGCGATCTCACCTGCAAACTCGTCTTCTAATTCTTTCACCAGTTTTTTTAATCTGCTCATCCGATCGACGAATACCAGAACCTTCCCCCTCCTTGCTTCCTGTCGGATTATTTTGATTTCCTCAGCATCTGTCCAGTAAAAGACCGCACGCTCCACATAACTGTAGTCCGATGGGATATGATAGTAGTTCTCCGGCAGGACCTCATTTGTCTCATCCCGCCAACGGTGAAAGAATGGATGTGCGGTTGCACTCATAAAGATTACCGGGCGATACTTTGTCAGCTCGTTCAGCGTCACATAGGAGAGGTCGATGTATTTATTGATAGCTGCATCCGTTAACAGATAATGGTATTCGTCCGCCACTATGTGGTTAAAGCTTTTGAAGTAGTTCATTGCCTCCTTCGGGTTGCCCTTGCAGAACGACTCCATCCACTGATAGGTCTCTACCCGGATCGTATCTTTATATTTATTCGTTACTCTGGTTTCGTAAACGATCTGCTGAAGGTCATGATCCCAACGCCCAACCTTCTCTTCCGTCCTTCCAAGTCGCTCTACCTCCTGTTGGATCTCATTTCGCAGGGGGACACGATTGCAAATATATATAATTTTCCAGTGATTTTGATATGCCCATGGTAGCAGAACATTTAGGATAAAGTAGGTCTTACCTGAGTTCACGCCTGCATCAAAGACGATTCTGATACTGTCCCGCCAATTTTTAAAGTTCTCCTTCACCAGCTCCGTGATGCGTATCCGCTTCGGCTCGCTGGCCACCTCCGGGATCACTGTCGGTTCCGCCGGGAGCAGCAAAACGCCCTCTCTCTGTGGAATAGACGTCTCCTTCGCTGCAGTCACTTCCGCCTCTGGCACTTCCTCTGCCTCCTGTCCAGTACAGCCCTTCTCCTGCAGTTCGGCGGGCTCTGGCGTCTGGGGACTGGATGTTCCCTCTGCCTCTACTTCCGGCTCTGCTGCCTGCCTGGTGGGTTCCGGCTCTGCGTTCAATTGTTCCAGCTCTGCAATCGCTGCACGGGCGCTTTCTGTCCATTCCCGCTGCTCTTCCTCGGTCAATGGGTTCTCCTTGCAGTTGCGTAGATATTCCTCATATTCGTGGGTTCCGTTCTGTTCATCCAAAAGCTTCAAGTAGAAGCCGTCAAAGGGCAGTTTCGTTTTCATATGTTACACTTTCTCTATAATAAAATATAAGGCGCACAGCCCAGCCATCTTGCCAGACCATGCGCCGGTTTGTCAGCGCCAGCCAGAAAAAAACTCTAGTCAAATGCTTCGTTCTGTGCTATTATAGGGGCGGGAACTTCAATGACAAATACATATTCCCGTCTCTACAGCCGCTTTACCTGCGCCAACAGGTAAGGCGGTTTTTGTTTTACTGCTGCACATGGAACCCTGCCTCGAGCGCTACCGCCGTTTCTGCAAACTTCTGCATGGCGCTGCTGTAGCCGACTTGGAACGAATGCTCGGCAACGGACGCGACCAGCCCTTCCAGAATTTCAGATAGGGTCTCGTTCTGCGCTTCGCTCAGATACGGTCGAATAAGCGCCGTTGCCTGACAACCGCTTGCATCTACGGCATTCTTCAACTTCTCTTGACTCTGCTTGATTTCGTCAGCGGTCTGAAATACATCTTTTAAAAAGCTCATTTTTATCTCCTTTTTAGCATGACACTGCTTCTGGACGTCCTGCCTATTCCACAGCCTGCTCATTTGTTTGGGCGCGCTGTTCACTGCCGATAGCTTGGTAAATAGTCATCGCCAGCTGCGGTGCGCCATCCTTGTTCAGACGCGGCTCAACGCTGATTATCGTGTTTTCCGGGTTATCCGGTCTGTCCGTCAGCCGCATTTTAAAGCCCCCGGCAAACGATTTTCCCGGCTGAAGCGGTTTCACACCCCCGCCGCAACAGAGATACTTACCTTCCAGTCCGGCCGACAAGGTTGCGAATGGGTCCAAATGTTTTAGTGTATCGTCATAAAATGTCTGCATAGCATTCTCCTTCTTCATAACTTTTTTATTATCAAGCGCCTTGCATGTGCTAGGCGTTTTTTGTTTGCCTTGGATTATGTCTCTGGCACCTCATTGCCCTTGTACCCTTCAAGCTCAACGCTCATCTCTGGGGTCAGCGTTCTGGTAAACTCCAAGTATGCCTGAATCCCCAGCTCTACCGCATATTGCTCTGCTTGGGCCATCAGTTCTGCCGACAACCGCGCGTTCCTATTCTTGTCCACCTCATCAACCGGAAGGTCCTCCAGCGCCCTCTCCAGCGCGTCTGCGGCCTTGACCAGCGGCTTACACAGCTCACGCGTCTGCCGTGGGATGATCAAATATCCTTCTTCGCCCAACGATACACTCAAAATGTCCACGCTGCAGGTCTTGTTATCCGTCATAAGCTTCCTCCTTATCCTTTACATTCCACACCATCGTGCCGCCCTGGAATTTACAAACTCCGGCTTGAACGTCACATTGGGAAAATTCGCATCCATATAATTTCCGAACTCTTCCGTCGCCGCCTCTTCGCTGTAATCGGCCAGTGCATCCACCGTTTCCAGTGCATGCAACAGACGAATGCGCCCCGTTTTCCGGTCATGCCCCATCTGCTCAAGCTCACTGTCGGTCAGTTCATTGCAAAGATCATACGCGGCAGCAATATAGCTTCGCAGCACAGGCTTTGGTTCAAGCGTCACTTCATAATAGTAGGTCGGCTCTTCTGCTGCCTCCTCAACGACATCCCCCATGTTGCAGCAGATCTCCATTTCGGGGTTGCCTTCTACATCTAAGGTAGGTGTAACGGTCATATCCGTACCATCGCAAAAACGCATCGAAAAGCCTTTACCGACCGTGGAATCCCTTTGATCCGGACAGATGCATCCGTCCGCCGGAGTCGTTTTCCCGGACAGTGCCGCGTTCAGAATCAGCGATGCTTCCCGCTCTTCTTCAGGTGTTTCGGCATGGACCTCGGCACCGTTCATGTAAATATCAGTCATAGTCTTGTTCCTCCTGTTTGGTTGATTAAAAGGCCATCAGGGTTAGTATTATCAAACTTCTTGCTTGTTCTGTAGTACCAAGATGCCGCTGCTTGTCTTCTGCTCACTGCTTCACCCCTCCATCATCTCCTCTTCCAGTGCGCTTCGCATTACACGAGCGCCCAGCTCGAACCCTTTCATAAAGCAGAATTCCATTCCCCTGTGTGCTGCCTGTACAGACAGATGGCAGATATCCGACAGGACGCTCTGCGGCATTCCTGTTGCCTGCGCATAGTCCTCCAAGTAGCGTTCAAATGCATCTGCGGCTTCCTTGAGTTCCGCCGACTCTCTGAGGTTCACCAGATCATTCAGATTCACATAAATCTCCTCCTCATCGTCGAGCGGGTTCTTTTTGACGTTATTTTCAACCATGTTATAGCTCCTTCTCATTAAAATATATTTTTGAAAACAGATACATTGTCGGTGCGGTGCTCGCCTTAGTCATAATTCGAACCCCTCTGGTAGATCGTCTCGACTGTCTCCTCCGTAACGCATCTGATGAGCAGCTCCGGCTCGCCCACCTCATTCAGGATAGGCCTGATGTGCAGCGTTGTACCGTCGTCCAGATTGTACAGCAGCCCCTTGTGCAGCGGAGCATCGTAAAAGCAGGGCTGGATACACATCGCCACGTCAGCCGTTTTTCCAGCCAGAATGCTGTTGAGTGCCGCCTCTGCGTACTGTTCCTCTTCACAGTTCTCGGTCAGAACATTCGCATCATTGAAGTAAAGTCCAATCATGTCAGTTCTCCTCGCATTATGCACATTTGTTGTTTCGATCGTTCTTCAGAGTCGGGGCAAAATCCTTGTCCGCCGGGCAGATGGACTGCAGCAGCCCCCGCGCCTCGCTCTCCAACCGCCGGAGTTCGGTACGCACCTGCTCCCATTCCCTCAGCTCCCCGCTGGCGACTCTTTCCCGGATCGTGCGCCTTACAGCCTCTGCCAGCGCCTCCTCCAGCCTTGTATGATAGGTACAAATATTGTACTCCACCCCGCCATCGGCTTTCGTATGCGCCTTTTTCAACGTATAACACACGCGGTTCGCATCCAGATAATAGTTGTTCCAAACTCTCAGCATCATCAACACCTCCACATTGTATTTTTTGTTCATTTTGCCAGAGTCTATGTCCAGGTCCCCTTGTTGGCAGGGCGCTGCCCGGACGCCATGTTCCATATGTCATGTGATCCTCCCTCTTGAATTGAATCGTGTTTTTTAGAACGGTCTTGCTGTCTGCTCCCAACAGTGCTAAAGCGGATCAGATTTTTCAGCCTACCAGCGCTATGGGATTTTCAGCGGTCTGCTGTACTGCATGCTACCTCCTCCTTCTTGTCCCTGTTATGGTGGCCTCTACCTTGCAAAGCAGGGCTCAACATTGCAAAAGCAGAAATCGCGTTTTTTCGCTTTTCATCGATATTTTTCGTCAACATTGCAAAATTGCAATTATACACCCTCAGCAGCCGTTACGCCACTGCCGTGCTCCTTGTCAGGGCTGTAACGCCGCAGACTCCGACCTCTGGTACACTTTGCCGGACGTTCTTGATGAGACCTTCGCTACTCAGTCCGCTGCGCGCATGGTTATAGGTACTTTCACTGCATCCCGTTTTTTCCTGAACCAGCCGCTGAAGCTCCTTGCTGACTATACAGTTTCCCGGAGTGGCATTCAACGTACTCAGGATCAATCTCTGAACTTCTGCATACTTCTGCGCTTTATTGTCCGGCTTCTCCCGACAAAAATCCTCGTCCTTCCAATCCGAAGTTGAGTCAAATTTCAGCCTTACCGTCTTGATTTCCCTGACCTCTACCGTCTCGGTGGTAAAAAGGATCGTATCCGCCGATACACCATAGCTGCTCTTTTCGTGGGAGACATAGCTTTTGCTGCCATCCCTCGTATGTCCCATGATCAGCACACTGCGGGCGGTATCCCAAAGCTCACCCGATCCATTCAGGCGCTTCCGCCCAAACGCGGATGGATTTTTGTTGGTATGGGTCACCAGCAGGATTGCAAACCCCTGTTGCTGTGCCAGCATGCGCAGATCCTGAAGCACCTTCCGCATCTGTTGGCGGTTGTTCATATTGGCAGAGCTTGGCAAAAACGCCTGAAGTGGGTCAATCACCAGCACCAACGGGTTTGCCAAAATGATCCAATTCACCAGATCAGGGTCGCCAAGACAGGGCATTTTCTTCGTCTTTTCGTAGAATACATCGGGATCGATCACCACAACCTGACCAAGATCAGCACCAGCAGCCATACGTGGGCACAGCACAGCATCGATAGGATCCTCGCCAGCAAGGATCACAATGTTTCCCGTGCGCTTGGGGGCCTGCGGAAAAACCTCCGTAGCCTCGCCCATGGTCAGGGATCTCGCGATCTGCGCCACAAACTGCCCCTTGCCTACACCGCCGTCACCGCAAAGCAGCGTGATTTCGCCGCACTGCAGACGTCCGGATACCAACATTTCATGATTTTTGGGTGTCACATCGCTCAACCGCTGAAGCACAACACCGCTCCGGTTCAGAACATCCAGCTCAAGCTCCACTGCTCCCCCGGCGAGGCCTACGGGCGCTGCACCGGGCGCGATATCCTGTACCGCCCCCTCGTCAGCCGCCTGTGCCTTCATGGGCAACTGCAGCAGGTTTGTGTTCAAAATGTCATTTCTTTCCATTTTCACATTCCTCCTTGTTCAAACAAATTCTTGATGTTATTCCGTTTTCAAGGTGCTCCACCCCGCTTTCACAGGGCAGCCGCCTGCTCCGCCGTTCAGGGTCAGCTTCCGAGTCGCCTCGATCACCGCCCCCTCATGCAGGGCACGCTTGTCAAGATGTCGAGCACGTCCGGGGCTTGCCCGGCCGCTCTCTCCTCCTTGGGCGCATAATCATATCACACTTTCAAGAAATTGTCCAGTGTCTTTCAAAAAAAGTTTCGCCAGACGCGCTGCAAGGCACCTCTGGCGTATTTTACAGATTTTCTTCTAAAATGTCTACGTTGGAAGTAAGGATTCGTTACAGAGGCTCTAATACGCATTTGCAGCCACATAAATTCCATATCACAAGTCGTTAAAACCGTCAAGCGTCGCTCACTCCCTTCTTCCACCCTGACAGCCAGCACATAAAAATACTAGTCACGTAACCTTATGGGTTTGTTTCGCTTCTTCCGCCAGCGGCATAATCTCATCAGAATACTAGTCATATTGTTTTATCATCCAGTTCTGCTTCTGCAGTCGGTACAGTAACACATTAATATACCAGTTATGTTGCCTTGTCAGGATCAACTCTGTCATTGCACCCAACCCAGCTTCCATGTGCTGCTGTTGCCAACATTCTCGATTTCCACTCCTACACTTTTCTCAATCATTTGAATCTATCCTGTTGCGTCAAAATTGTTTCTTGTTATATTAGAATTCATGAGTCTTGAATCGACATAAAGTTTACTAAATCATATTACGCTCATCTTTCAGTCGTTATATCGTTTTATTTTTTTGCTCATCAAGTTTCATAGTTATTCAATTCACCTTATATAATATATAGATACATTATTATAATATATATATGCATACTACACTTTTCTTCAGTGACAAAAATCAATCGAATTCACGTTAAATTTTAGATAGTTATTTTTCAAAGTATGTTCTTCTTATTTATAATAGGTATAGACTCACTTCAATATTTCTTTACATCCCAGTTTTTTATCGTGCATACGTCATATTTCAAGTTAGTCAAATCCCGTACATTTCATTGTTCTTCTTTTTCAATTGAATCAACAAAATTAAAACAAAAAAGCAGCCCCACCACCCGGCGGGGCCACTCTTGAAGTGCACGATTCAGTTTTTACAGGTTCATCAGGGGGCTGGTCTGGGTGCCTCGATCCACTATGTCCTTATCCTTGATGCCCAACAGATAGCGCTGGGTGATCATGATATTGACGTGCCCCATCAGGCGGGAGACACTGTACAGGTCCAGACCGTTCTTCAATTGCATCTGTGCGAAGGTGTGGCGGCAGGTATGAGGGCTGACCCGCACTGAGGACGAGACCCCCACCTCTTTTGCGGCATACTTCAATATCCGTGCTACGGCTTCATCGGTCATCGGCTTGCCGTTTTTGCTGGGGAAGAGGTTCTTGTAGCGGGTAGGGTGCTCCTTCAGGTAGCCATCCCGGAGCGTGCAGTACTTGACGAGCTGCTTGGAGAGTGCGGGCGATTTGGGCACGACCCGTTCCTTGCTGCCCTTGCCGTGCTTGACCAGAATATAGTCCTGCTTGATGTCCTCCGGCTCCATCAGGATCATTTCGTTGCAGCGCATCCCTGTATCGAATAGCAGCATGATAATGGTCTTGTTCCACACGTCCAGAAAGTCCTTGCCGTCGTAGAACTGGATCATCCGCTTCATCTCAGCCACTGTAAAGGTATCGATGATCGTCCGGGGCTGGCGGAGGCACTTTACCTTTTTGGCCGGATTGTCCCGCTCCTCCAGATAGCCTTCATTGACCAGATAGTTGAACCATGTGCGCCACACCTTGAGCAGGTCGTTGATATAGCGGGACGCGCTGCCCGCGTCCTGTTTTTCCTTCATCAGGTCCCGGATGTGGCGGGGACGGACGTCTTCCAGCTCAGTGATCTGCTTCAGCTCCAGATATTCCAGCAAAAAACGGGTCGCAGCCTTATAATTGCGCATAGAGCCTTTAGCCAGATGGCGGCATTCACAGTCATAGATAAATTCATCACGGAGATCTTTCAAACACATAAAAAAACACCCTTTCCTTCATGGCGGACCACAAAAGAAAGGGTGAAAAATTGCTAGATAAGCTTATCGTACCAAATCAAGCTTGTTCGTAGTTGAGCAAGACAAACTCCGGTAGACAATTCAGGCACTTTTTAACGCAAGAACATCATTAGCAGTTCTCAGCGAAGTACTTGATGGTACGGACCATCTGAGAGGTGTAGGAGTTCTCGTTGTCGTACCAGGACACGACCTGAACCTGATAGGTGTCGTCGTCGATCTTAGCGACCATGGTCTGGGTAGCGTCGAACAGAGAGCCGTAACGCATACCGATGACGTCGGAGGAGACGATCTGATCCTCGTTGTAGCCGAAGGACTCAGAAGCAGCAGCCTTCATAGCAGCGTTGATGGACTCCTTGGTGACGTCCTTGCCCTTGACGACTGCGACCAGCAGGGTGGTGGAGCCGGTGGGAACAGGCACACGCTGAGCAGAGCCGATCAGCTTGCCGTTCAGCTCGGGGATGACCAGGCCGATGGCCTTAGCAGCACCGGTGCTGTTGGGGACGATGTTCTGTGCGCCAGCACGAGCACGGCGCAGGTCGCCCTTGCGCTGAGGACCATCCAGAATCATCTGGTCGCCGGTGTAAGCATGAACGGTGGTCATAATGCCGGAGACGATGGGGTAGGTCTTGTTCAGGGTGTCGGCCATGGGAGCCAGGCAGTTGGTGGTGCAGGAAGCAGCGGAGATGACCTGATCCTCAGCGGTCAGGGTCTTCTCGTTGACGGAGTAGACAATGGTCTTCAGGTCGTTGCCTGCGGGAGCAGAGATGACGACCTTCTTTGCGCCAGCCTGGATGTGAGCCATGCTCTTCTCCTTGCTGGTGTAGAAGCCGGTGCACTCCAGAACGACATCGACGTTCAGCTCGCCCCAGGGAGCGTCCTTTGCATCCTTAACAGCGTAGATCTTGATCTCCTTGCCGTCCACGATGATGGAGTCCTCGGTAGCCTCGACGGTGTGCTTACCCTCACCGATCTTGCCGCAGAAGGAACCCTGAGCGGTATCGTACTTCAGCAGGTGAGCCAGCATCTTGGGGCTGGTCAGGTCGTTGATTGCGACGACCTCGTAACCCTCAGCATCAAACATCTGACGGAAAGCCAGACGGCCAATACGACCAAAACCATTGATAGCAACTCTAACAGCCATGTTAATAGTACCTCCTAAATGTTCTTACCCTGATTCGGATAATTCACGGTACTCTTATTTTAGTCCAAAACGGCCAAACTTTCAAGTGTCTGCCAAAAAATTAACAAGTCGTTTTCATACTTTTTTGCTTTTGTACTATTTTCTCAGGGAATGGGGTGCTGTTTTGAGCAATTCAACCAAGCGACTGCTGACGCATTTATACATCCTGCTCAGTCCTTGTGCAGCGCACAGCGCTCAAGGCTCCCAAAGCGCCCACACAGCACAGCCCCAGCCGGAACAGCAGCGTCGGCGACAGCAGAGCCCCGCCGCCCTCCTGTACAAGGGTCTGCAGCACGGTGGGCAGCTCCCAGCACAGGCAGAGGGCAAACGCCGCCAGCCCGCCGGCGCAGAGGGTGCGCCCATCCGACGTGCCGGGCAGATAGAGCGCCCGGGCCAGCGCCGAGAGGAACACCAGCCCCGCCAGCAGCTGCCAGACCATCGCCGTGGGGGCCACCCGGTGCCAGCTGGAGCTGTTCTCCATAAAGCGCATCAGCACGTTCCAGTAGAACAGTGCACTGCCCGCTATGGCCAGCGGCAGACCGCCGCCGGGCGTTTTCCAGCCGTCCCGGCGCAGCCAGCTGCGACCGAGATTGCTCAGCCACACGGCACAGGCTACCTCCAGCAGAATGCGCACAAAGGTGCTTACCGTACCGGCTGCAAACACGAAC
>ERZ1034730.167-NODE-167-length-29732-cov-15.653065_pt1 | contig 29732 bp, 43 predicted proteins | sample MGYA00520650_ERZ1034730 | MGnify/ENA primary metagenome ERZ1034730 (study PRJEB33766, sample SAMN09781702) | gut metagenome | biome: gut microbiome | host: Homo sapiens | place: Madagascar | study: EMG produced TPA metagenomics assembly of the PRJNA485056 data... | reverse complement strand
TCCCCCTAAAGCAGTTTGGTTATTTACCGTGTCTGCTTTAGAGGGATCATATCAGCTCTGACTGGCGTTTTCTTATTCATTGCAATTCCGCGCGATGGCAGCGACGGCTTGATTATAGATATTGTACGGCTGGCGCTCCGCGTAGTGGTATTCCTTTTGGATTTCCGCCTGCGACTTTCCATTGACGAATCTCTCGACGAATAGTGCGGCCTGCGTATCATTATCGCAATATCGAGACATGCGCAGCGCTTTTGTTTCCCAAGCATAGATTCCCGCTTCCTGCTCAGCGATCTCTGCTTTGATGCGGCTCTTTTCTTCCTCCTTCTGGATCAGCTTGTCCGATACGTCAGAAAGCATGCCGCCGGAAACTCTCGGCTTCTCGTAGTCTATCGCTTTAATGCTATATGCGTCCTTCTCGATCTTGTCTTTCTTGGCTTCCAGTGCCTTCAGCCGCCTTCTTTTCCCTTCCCCTTCTTTGAGGAAATTCCACACGTCCTGCTCCGTCATCCGCCCGTCTCCTACTGAAATCACTAAAATCCTCTGCCCTTATTATACTCTCTTCGGCCTCTGTTTTCTTATCTCCGCGTGCGGCTGCCACGTACAAGGCGACGATCATCAGCCCTGCTGAGCCGCCCACGATGATACCAATACCGAATCCTAAAGCAATAGCTCCCGCGATGCTCATAGTCGTACCCCGCTTCCCCTTTTACAAAATCAGCTGGCTCGGCGTAAATTTGATCTTCTTATGCGCCTTGATCTGAATGGCTGCATGCGTTCTCGGATCGCGCCCTTCTCTTGCCGGCACATCCACCGCGCGAAGCACCCCGAAGCCGATCAGCCTGACCTCTTCGCCTTTCCTCAATGCATCCGCCATCGCGTCAAGCATAGCACTCTCCCATTTCTCCGCTTCTTGGATGGTCTTCCCGCGTCTGGCTGCCATGACTCTTGCTAATTCTTTTCTGTTCATTTCCTTTGTCTCCTTTCTTTGCGCCTTCTCGCCGCTGCCGCCGCCCGCCGGTCTTCTTCGTATGCCTTGGCGCATTTCCGGCATCTCCTTGTACGAATGCTGCCCTTCCTGAATACTTCTCCGCAATCGATGCACCTGCCATAAGCCTCCGGAAACCATTTCACCCTGTATTCGGCGCTTTTGGCTGCTTCCAGGCATTCCCATGAATCGTACGGAGATATTCTGGGCAGTTTCCCCTTCACGTGTTCCTTCCCGCAATGCGGACATACTTCATAATTTTCCTTGCGCCATTTGTCGAACATCGTTTTCGTCATCAGCTGGCTGAAATGGAAGAACCGCGTATCCCTTCCCTCTTCCCCGCTTCCGTTCGCCGCCTTCATGGTACGTGTCATGGTCGCACCGCAGGAAATCACCGATACGATTTTCCACTCGCTATAAACCGTCGGTCCTGTAGCTTCATTCGGTGCGTACAGCTTTATTCCCGGCGATTTGTCGAGCCGTTTCCATTCCCTCTCTAACATTTGCGACCGCTCTCCCTTTCTGCGAGCTCATGCGGTTCCTGACATTTCGCCGCCGCCTTTTCGTCGTACGCTCGCAAAGCATCCCACTTCTTCTGTACCAAGGTCTCTATGATCTCCTGCACTGACGTCGTTATCGCTTCGATAGCCTCCGTATCGAACCTCGCGATATCCGAGAGCAGCTCCCTCGTGCTCCTTTCTTTTTCTACCTGGTTCCGGAGCTCTTCATTCTTCCATGCCAGCTGCTGCGCTCTTTCTTCACTCACCTTGAGTGCAAGACACAGCCTGCGGTTCTCGTCCATCAGTTGACGACTGCGATCTCTGAGCTCCGCCAACTCATTGAATTTCTTCCCCATCGTTTTCCTCCTTTGTCCATGCCGCGACAGTGACCTCTACGCGCGGCGTAGTGCTGTATACTTTCTCGATGTCTGCCTTTACGATCTGGCTGTCATCATGGTAGGCGACGCCGTTCAGCGCGTCGCAGATGATCTTCTGAATGTTATCAAAATCCGGCTTCTTAGTCGGCACGATGTCCCCTGCAATCATCACCGCCCGCTTTTTCTTTGATACGCTCTTCGGGATGCTGAAGCAGGCAGTGATCCTGACGCACACCGGCACTCCTTTGGGAAATACCATCCCGCACCCGCCATACGCCAGCCTGACCAGCGATTCATAGCTTTCCGTCTTGCCTGGCGTGTAAGGATGACCAGTGCGCGTGAAGCGAGGCCGCCCCTTCCCTACTGGCTCTCCCGGCACAGAAAAAGAAATGCTGCGCGCCTCACCATCCGCGCCTCGCCGGATCTCCGGCCTTGCGATGCGCATGCCGCCGGATAAAAGCCCTAATCCCATCAGATTCTGCCCTTGCCCTCTTTACTCGTCTTCATCCTCTCGCTCCTCCGCGAAACTCTCGAGCCAGCTTTCTTTCCCATCCTTCCCGTACCGAAGCACGGCGCGCCGGTAAGACTCTTCTTGCCCCGGGATCTGCCTGCGTCTTTCGCAGCACCGCCTCATCCACTTGCACTTCCTGACGCGCTGCCCATCCTCGTCGTACATCCAGTGAAATTGCCATGGCTGATAAAGTGCCGTGCCGCAGTAGGAGCAGTAGCCGATGGGCTCCGGAGCCTTCGGGTTCTTTCCCGCCGGATGCCGAGCACCTTTTCTTCTCATACCCCTTCTCAAAATGGAATGTCCTCCTCGCACTGGGACGGATGCGCGGCTCGTCCTACAGCTTCCTGCCGATCCGTCGGAAACATGCTCGTTTCTTCCATCTTCTGCTTTTCAGCTTGCGGCGTGCCGAACTGCCCGAAGCCTCTTTGCGTGGGTCCTTCGCTATATACGGAGCGCCCTCCGGCTGCCGGCGCTCCCGGATTCCCCCATCCCGCCTGCGTCTGGCCGCCCCCTTGCTGGCTTTCATTTCCCTGCATGCCGATAGGCAGCGCAATGAAGTTGGCCGTCACCTCTGAAATCCACCGCTTCTGTCCATCCGTCGTGTCATAGCTTCTTGTGGTGAACCGCCCCTCGACGAAGACTCGCGTCCCCTTTCTGAGCTGGTTTCCCGCTGCCTCTGCCAAATTTCCCCACGCGGTGACATTCACCCAGTCGGTGATTTCTCTCTGCTCTCCCTGCGGCGACGTAAAGGTTCTATTCACCGCCAGGGAAAGCGATGCAACCGCTCTCCCTGTTTTTGTTGCGCGGAGCACTGGGTCTTTCCCCAGATTTCCTAGTATCTGTACTGAATTCATGCAATTCCTCCCATGTCTCTAATTCCCTCGAAATCATTTCCAGCTCTTTCACGGCACTTCCCACATGATCCACTGGCAAAACGCGAAAACGCATGACTGCCTCCCCGCTTAAAATCTACCTGATTGCAGTTTTATGCATGCTACTTTCTACTTTTGCGGAGTTCTATGATGGTTTTATGCAAAAAATCGAAAAAATCTATCATTCTTCATTTGCCCGCTCATGGCTTGACTCCTGCTCACCATCCCGGCTCGTTTTAAAAAGGTTTTGCTCTCTCCGCTCGCCGCTGATGTAAAGCGCCGCTTCATCATAGATTTTCTTCATGATGCGGAGCACGTTATCAGTCGGAGTGATGTCTTCGATCGTGCTGAACCGCTGCGTGGTAGGGCTGCCCTTGAGGCAGAACCGCCCGCCCAGCCGCACTCCTTTCAGCGCCCCGGATTTCTTATCCCGCTTTGGCACTACTTTCTCCACTGCGAAAATGGCCTGTGTCGGTTTCCCAAGTCCATAGTCTCCTGCCATGTCGGTATAGTAAAGGCTCATCGCCGCCATAGCGGTTCTAAATTCTTCTCTCGGCTGCTCTTCACACGTGAACGTTTTCACACCATCCGCATCGACATAACTGATGGAAACACTGCTGTTATTCAGCTGGATACTTTGGAACTGGATTTCTCCCGCCCACAAATCCCTACCCTCTTTGCTTTCCAGCAGGATTTGAACTTGCTGCCTCAGCTTCCGGTCCAGCTCTTGTAGCTCCTTTTCTCTTTCTTCCGTTGTCATTTGCTTTCTTCCTTTCCTTCCTCAGGTGCTTTCGATCCCCCTTCGTGAGATCGATACCGATTTTCACTTGGCAATAACTCTGAAACGGGAATCCGATATCACTGATGCCGGCTCTCATGTTTTCATAGTCCACCCAGTAGCCAGCCTTTGCTCGTGGCTTCTCCACCCAGTCGCCCGCGACCACGACCGTGGTCTTTTTTGTTGGCTTTCTGAGATTTCTTGTGCATCCATACCTGGCGTGTAGAATGGGATCATCGCTGCGAAAGGTTTCTAGCCCGTTCTTCACGATGTAGGCGGCGAGATCCGGCCAGTACCCTTCATCGCTCAAATGCGTGGTGTTGCAGGAAGGGCAGGGGCATTTCTCCGTCCCCACTGTCTTCTGCCACGCCCTCTCGATGATGCGGCTATCAATATCCCCGTTGATGACAGCGTGAAAGTGGACGCTTCCCCTCTTCCCTCTGCCGATGACATAGATCGATTTGAAAACTTTCCCTGCTTTCTTGTAAAGCCGGGAAAGTTTTCTCTTGAAGCGACTAAGGTCTCCCCTGATTTCCGAAGACGTCTTGCTAAACGTCTTCGGCGGATATGAAAACCGCATCCAGTAATCACCCGGCTTGAAATTCTCCTCAAGGAGAAGCAGACACTGCTGCTCTGCGCGCTTATCCTGCCATCGTCTCACCTTCTCCTCGGTCGGCTTTTCGCGGATCCGCTCCCCATCTCTCTTCCCGTACCTGCCAGAGATAGATTTCTGCACGATGAGAATTTTCCCGCTGGGGATACTCCACTCGGTGCGGATGTAAGCTCCCTTGCCCTTCCAGCGAGCAGTCATTCTTCTTTTCCTTGACCGTTGCCTTTTAAGTAGCTTTCTCTCGCTCGACATGGATACACCTCATGGAAATGGTTCAAACTTGGATACTCTTAGCCAGCCCGCAAAGTGCGGCGCCGCCGACTCTTCCCTCTGGGATCGCTCCGCACGATAGCTCTCCCGCGGCTCATGAAAGCCTTGCCCTATGGCGGCCTTTCTCTGCACTGGCAGCCGTAGGGCTTCTTGTAGAAATGGCAATGCTCGCAATGCGCATCGCACACTGCCATATGCCCGCACCTCGGGCAGGCGCATGTGTGGTGCGGTGACTTCCCGCAGACGGGGCACACAGCGTTCACGGGCTCCCCGTCCTCCCACTCGATTTGGAAGAAAATTTTCTGCCTTTTATATGTATATAAATAAGGTGTCTCTTCCTGGCACTCTTCCAGCACCACCTTCGTGGTCTTCCTAAACCCCAGATAGTACGTCCCGCTCTCATCCAACATTAGGCAGCCATCCGGATCCATCCATCGAGGATCTGCCTTCTCGCTTATGATGACGCGCCCGATTTCTTTCAGCTCGCCATGCTCTGCCTTGAGAAACGGCACTTCCACCTTCGTCTGTCCATAGATGCTGTTATCCACGTTTTCTCCCACGTGCTTCATGGCTGCCGCTTCCTTTCTTGTGAAAAACGATCGTAAACGCAACCCCGAATATGAAATCTGTCCTCTGGATGCGATATCCCTCGAAATCGCACTCCCGGTGTACGGGCACATACCTGCCGCCCCGCCGGATCCACATCGCGCGATCCTTCGGTATCGGCCGCCCGCATACCCAGCAGGTATAACCATCTTTTCTGTTTATATCCATCTTGCTACCTCGCACAGAGGAAGGCCGCTGCCACCAGCGGCGCTATAGAATAAAAAAGAAAATCAACGAAATACTTGAACATGGAGCGGCCCTCTCCTTCGCCCCGCCGGAAAGCGGCGTATGTGAGTGCAACATAGAGATAAGCACTCATCCCTAATACCATGTTCAAGTCCTTCATTCGTTCTCCTTTTTGCTATAATCTCCTTTAGAAGGGAGGTGAATACCATGCGTCTAAACTTTGACTGCGTAAGGGACATTATGTTTTGGGCCGAAGACTTAACAACGCCGACCCACCCTGCCGTTTACGTAAATCTTGATTCTCTTTCGAAAACTAGCGACCTCTATCTTGATAGCTCTGAATTGCCTGTACCAGATGACCACCAGCAGGCTCTATTGTCTAACTATTCCAATGAAATCCTCGTCTATCATCTGGCATACTGTATACGAGCGAACTTGCTTGTCCCTGAAGTCTGCCTCGATGCAAACCTGATATCCATCAAAGACCTGACTCCTGAAGGGCATGCATTCTTGGAAAACATCAGAAGTGATGCCGTGTACAACAAAGTAAAAAAGATTTGTAAGAAACTAGGCATTGAATCACTGTCTGGCATCGTCCATATTTCCGAATCCGTCGTGACTGAAATCATCAAGGCATATCTCGCCAATCCGTTTTGACGCCCAGCCTCTTTTTCAAAATCCATATTTCCACCTTGTCCAGCTCCTCCCTCGTCGGCACCCGGTAGTCGTGCCAGAGCATGTAAGCGATCAAGCCCGCGATTCCTAACTTCGCCCCGAAGTAGAGAAGCGACACGTACACAAGCACCACCAGCAGCGCGCAGAATACCCAAAACGGTATATCCATATTTATCCCTCCTCTCCGTCGACCTTGCTCATCTGCAGACACCGGGCGAGTTTGCGATGTTTCCATCTGCGCCCGCAGGTTTTTCGCTTAACACGTCCGGTGATGATGCAGATCCGCCAGCGAATATCGTGATCGCGGTTATATGTCTGTTTTCTCATTGTTTCTCCTTTTTACCCGTTGTAATTGAAATGCTATCCTCGGAAGCCCCATGTTCGTGTTCCAGCACGAGTGTGGGGCTTTCCGCGCAATGTCTGAAGTAAAGATCTCCGACTTCCTTCTCAATGCGCCCTGCCGCTTCTAGCATGGCGGGACTAATCCCCTTCGCCGCGAGCAGTGCTCCGTCACATCCAAGCACCGTCGCGTATCCGTAATTCTTTTTGACATTGATAATGAGCAGAAATCCTGTTTCTCTCTCCTGCTCTGCACGCATGAGCAGCTCTCCGAGATTCTTCTGCCATTTGATCCACTTTTTGTAACTATCACTGGTCAGTTTGACCTTGATCGTGGGATCCTTCATTCTTCCTCTCCTTCGTAGTGGTGCATTTTCGACAGAAAACGCGCCGTCTCCTTCTGTGCTTTTCTGAATCCGGCTTGCTTTCCCCTTAGGATCCTTTTCCTCCGGTCTCTCTTTCCTGCTTCTTCGACAATGCTTCTCGCCAGTTCTGTCTCAATGAAGCGCCGCACTTCATCGGCAGCGAATCCTGCGCGGATCGTGCTGGCGACTACGCCGAGCGCATCTCGCATCCCGCACAGATAGTCCCCGACTTCATCGATGCCCGCTTTCTCTTCGTCCTCCTCAAGATCCTTGGCGAGGATATCCAGCTGACTGACCAGTCCGGCCATTTCCGTCTCCATCATTTGAAATCCTCCTTCTGCCTGACTTGCAGGATATGTCTTGCCATCTGCTGCGGCTCAGCCGCATCCGGCCACTCACGGCCTTTGTACTTTCTCTTTAGCTTCTTCTCCGCCGCCCGCATCCGCGCGCCATCGATGGCAGCGATCGCAGCCAGGAGACGGCGCGTCCAATACTGCTGCCTGATACTATAAGGGCTCTTTTTAGCTTCTGCGTTTTTCATTTCTCGGACTCACTTCCATCTCGATGACGGGGATTTCTCCGCTCCCATCTTTCAGATCCTCTGTGTTGCAATAAAGCCCCGTGAGTACCAAGTCCGGCACCGGCTCTTCTTCATTGATCGAGTCTTTGTATCCGCAGAAATAGTCATTTCCCTCCTGATCGTAGATGTGAATCGCGTGGCCTTCTTCCGGCACCAGCGCCAGCACCTGCTCGAGAGTTACTTCCCCGCTCATATTGCGCCATCCTTTCTTTTATCCACGAACGGTCGGTACTTCCTGCCCGTGGCCTTTTTCTCTTGCTCTGCGTTCTGCTTCTTGTAAATTCGCGCCATACGTTTATGTTCAGCGCAGCAGTACATGGTCGTCCTCGACTGCGTGCCAAATGCCTTGCCGCACCACTTGCAGCATCGCTCGAAGTGGCCGCCTCCGAAGCCTCTGCCCGCCGGAGCTTTCGAAGCCCCTGCAGCCTTCGGCTTATTCCGCTTCCAAAATGCCTTTTCGCATTTGGCGCTGCAAAACCGGAAGCGCTTGTCATTCTTGCTCATGACGCGGACCCAGTGTCCGCATTGCTCACATTGGAACTCGCGGAGCGGAATGCCTTCTTCCGCTTCTTCTCTGGCGTGGTCCTTATCGCGGCGCCCTTCGTAGTAAGAGCGCCTCTCACACTCTGCGGAGCAGAAGCGCTTCCGTGGGGCGGCATCCGCGGAGAGCGGCTTTCCGCAATATTCACAGCGCCTCACTGTATCGCGGCACATCCTGCTGCGATAAATGCCCAGCCGATAGCGACGCCTGCGGTGGCTGCGACATCTTTTACGATTTCCGTGAGAAAATCGCGACGCTCCGCATTCCCGCGATGCGTATTTGCTTTGACCGCCGTACGCTGCTCATCGGCGGCGCGCATGGCGAAGATCATATAGTTGTCTTTCATGCCTTTCTGTGTGTGCACCCTCATAGCATCATCCTCCATCGAAGCCTCAGGCGGTCTCATTCTTCGAAGCCTCTTTCCTTTCTGCTCTTATAACGCGGAAGTTTCCCTTCCGCGCGCCGCATATTGATGATCGCTGCGACTTCCGACTCTCGTCCCTTGATGCCGACGCGATTTTTGGCACGAGCCTTAAGCCACTCTATCAATCCTTCTTTCCAGACGCGGATCGTGCGTCCGCTGCCAAAGGCAGGGAAGGTGCGGTCCGTTTTCGCGATCTGCCGCATCCCGCCTTCGCCGATGCCGACCATTTTGGCGGCATCGGAAATCGAAACCGTGAGGCACTCTACTTCTCCCTTTGCCATGATTGCCTCCTTCCTACCGGAGCTCCGGGATCTGTCGCAGGATGTCCCAGATCGCCGTGCGTGGGGCGTCCGTGCTGATGTCCGCATAGCGAACTCCCCAATGGCGAGCTCCATATTTGAACATTGCCTCGACCGTGCAGTCGCTGCCGTCCTCGATGATCTTCAGTGATAAGAGCGGCACGCCCGCCGCCTGCAACGCCCGGCAAAGAAGGGCGACCGCCTCTGCGCGGGCTTTCTTCTCGTCGACAATTTTCTTTTCCCGTTCTTCGTCCGCCATAGCTATCTCATCCTCTTTTCGATTTCCTGCAGGGCCCATGCAGCGCCCTCGACGCGGCCGCGTGCGAGCCACGCTTCTACGTTCTCGCAGCCATCGTATCGTTCAGCTACCCTCTCCGCACGGTCCGCGTACTCGCGAGGTCTTTCCATATCCGCCTCCGTAAAATCACGGTCGAGTGTGATTGAGCCCACCAGAATTGAGATCTGGAGAACCGCCATCGCGCGGCCCACAGCTTTTGCCCTTGCAGCGTCGCTGGCGTCATCAATGGCTCGTTGGTATTCGCGCTCCTTCCGGTTCATCGCCCGGAAGAGGTCATCTGGATCTTTCAACACTTTCATGATTGGCCCCTCCATCATCCTATCTTCGAGCCCCACGCGCGCCCATGCAGCGCCCTTGGCGAGGCCTTTCATGAACAAAGCGTCTCTGAGATTATGGAACTCGCGGCATTTTTCTTCAGCGCCGTCAACGTAGTCGCAGACGTGCGCCATGTCTTCCTCTTCAAAGCAGCCATGGTCCTCGATCGTGCAGCGAATGTAATTTTTGACGCTGATGATCGAGGCTCTCTGTCCATAAATCTCTGCCTCTTCGAGTTCGTCTTCGGCTTCCTCGAATTTCTTGCGAAGCTCGTCCAGCTTTCTGTTCATGATCTGCAGTACCTGGTCTGGATCTTTCAATACTTTCATATAGTCCTCCCCTGTTTTATTTCCCACTCTTGTTCCCCTCTCTTGCTATAATTTCTATAGGAAGGAGGTGAGAAATATGAATCTTCGCTATACCTTGCGGAATTACCACTATCTGATTGACTGCACAGCTATGACGCCGGAAGGTGCGAGAAAGGTTTACGACCAACTGCATGCATCCTACGATTTCGTTGACATCGTTCTTCAGCAACCTCGCACCTATGCACTACTCGTCACCAATGGTGAACCCGAACTTTCCACGGTGTTCAGTCCGCCGGTTGGGTGTCAAGTGACACCGCTTCAACCTCGATAGAGTCCCTGGAAACCCAAACCCCAGTATCCTGTGCCAGCAGAATGCTGGGGTTTTCATTTCTTCGTTGTGCCACCAGGGTGAACCTTGCGGCATGGTGCAGCACTTTGGCTGCTATGTCCAGCGGTTCCCTTCTGATGTGCGTCTCTTTCAGCTTCTTGTCACCCTTTACGAGTTGCATTGTCAGGCCATCGCCTTCTTTGTAGTCCATGGTGATTTGAAAATCTCCTCCGCCGGAAAGGCCTTGCTGCAGGTATTCAGAAAGAAATAGATCCCACCCTGCCAGCTTTCCCATGCTGCGCGGCTTCAGTGCTATGATCATGCGCTTGTTTTTCATGCTTTCCTCCTAACCGCCGGAGCCTCGACCTTGTCGGGGCTCTTTTCTTATCTCTTCAGTGTCTTCTTCTCTTCCAGGCTTGCCCCGTCCCACGGGATGTTAAGCTCCATTGCTTTCCCCCTTTTCTCAGCAATCCATCCCGCCGGAGAGCTCAATGCTCCTGGCGTAGACTAGGACTGTCTTCAGCCCCATGACCCAAGCCATATTGATTACATCCGGGTCACTCACCGCGTCTTCTGCGAGGATGTTTTTCCTGCGAGAAATGGCATTCACGATCTCCTTCTCCCATTCTTCCGTGGTTTCTGCCTCCTTCAGCAGCTCGACGGCTTCGCGGACGCCAAAGCTCATCCCCATCCCGTAGTCATACGGGACCTCAGGGATGTCCGCGTCGATTTCGGACATGTGAATCAGGGTGCAAAGCCAGGCTCTTGAAACTATCTTCATTTCTGCTGTGAGTTTCATCGTTGTGTCTCCTTTCCATGGCAGTGTTTGATGACCGTCGGAAATAAAAATCTAGTTTACTAGATTTTTGGGGTAAATAAATCAGAAACTTTGCAGTTTAAAGCATTTGCAATCGAAATTAAAGTGCTCATTTTCACATCTGTTTTTTCCCAGATTCTAAATCCGAAATCGTAGCTCTCGATACATTCGCACGTTTGACCAATTCTTCTTGTGTCATTTTTTTCTGAATTCGAATTTCCAGTCCTGTGTATTCCATCTCTGCGTACCTCCTTTATGTCTAGTGTACTAGCGTATGCCTATGTTGTCAAGTGCATTTGACACAGTGTGCCAAAATAATGTATAGTTTATTATACAAGGAGGTATATAAACATGAAAATTGGAGAATGGGTTCACTCCTACAGGGAAGAGCATGGCTTATCAATGCAGACATTTGGAGACATGTGCGGACTAAGCAGAGCATATATTTCAATTCTCGAGCGTGGCATTAACCCAACTACGGGAAAGTCTTTTGTCCCGACTATTCAGACATTGAAGAAGATTGCTGATGTTACGCATACAGACTTTGATAAACTGCTAAGCTTTCTTGATGACTCTCAGGAGGTCCTTATAAATTGCCCTTCCGAAGAGACCGCCCCGAATGAATTTATTAAGCTGTCTCCCGCTGAGCAGCAACACATCAAGAAGTACCGAAAGCTATCACCCGCCGGAAAGAAAGAGGTGGATCACTACCTTGACTTCCGTCTCTCCGCTGAAGCTCCCCGGGTTGAAAAAGATGCGGAAATATCATCTTCGTAAATTTCAGAAGATTCTAGTTCTCTTCTTCCATCGCCTCCTCCGCCTCCATTTGCTTTTACGAAAGGAGTTTTACCATGAGTATTGGTGACTTTATCAAAAAACGGAGAAAGGCGCTCGGTTTATCCGCCGACGATTTAGCAGTAAAAATTGGAAAAAATCGGGCGACTATATACCGGTACGAAAGTAGTTATATAGAGAAGCTCCCATCCGATGTACTCGTCCCGCTAGCTGAAGCTCTTCACATCACTCCCGGTGATTTGATTATGAAGGATGCATCGCCCGCCGCAAGCGATCTACTCCCGTTGACGGCGGACGAGGAAAGCCTTCTCTCTAAATACCGCCGCCTCGATGACCGCCGCCAGTACGCCGTACAGGGATACGCGGACTCGAAGCTCGAAGAGCAGGAACAGGAGACGGGCGAGCTCTACGAGGAACACATAAAAGAGGCGTGAGCACGCAAGAGGACTGGCGTGAACTCGCTCGCCTCCTCCGCCTCGGCAAATGATCGGCAAATTAAAAAAGAGCGGTTTTGCCGCACTTCCCCTCAGATCATCGGGCTGGCGGTGGCGAAGTATTCAGTGATTAAGCAATAAAAAGAGACCATTTTCGTGGATTCGCGAAAATGGTCTAGGTGTGACTGGCTTTGTATTTTTATCTCAAGGACGTGATTTTATGAATATTAATGATTTCCCTATTCCACATATTCCATCCAAACTTCCAATAGCAGATGTTGTCTCTAAAATCTTGACTGATGCCGACTTTATGCGGCTCACTTTTCGTGCAACTTCTCAGTTATCTGAATTTATAGGATATTTACAGAATTTGCCTAATCCCTCTATTTTGATATCAGCGCTTACACTTCAAGAATCTGTTTTGTCTTCACGTATAGAAGGGACACTCGCAACTATTTCTGATGTTGTCAGAGACGATACAGATTCTAAAACTTTGAAAGATGATATCGTTGAAATTGAAAATTACGTAAAAGCAATTGATTTCGGTAGCGATGAGCTAGTCGATCGAGAATACCGAATTTCTAAGAATCTAATATGCACGTTACATGCGATTTTATTAACTAATAATGTTCGTGGAGCAAACAAGTCTCCAGGTTCATTTAAAACAGAGCAAAATTATATCAGGAATGATATTCTTGGTAACTTTACACCTTTACCGCCGTATTTGACCGATGAGTATATTGAAAATCTAACAGAATATCTTAACAGCACTCACGAAGTATCTCCTCTTATTCAAGCAGCTATTATGCATGCACAATTTGAGATGATTCATCCTTTCAAGGATGGCAATGGCCGTGTAGGACGTCTTTTGATTCCTCTTTTCCTGTTTTCACAAAAGGCAATCCCCTTCCCAACTTTTTATATCAGTCGATACTTCGCTGAATACGATACGAAGTACAAAAAATGCTTGTTCGATATTTCAAAAACGGTGCCTAATGACTCTGTGATGTTGACCAATACTTGGAAGCAATGGCTCACTTTTTTCATGAACGGGGTAATCCGTGAGAGTGCTAATCATATAGAGACTTCAAAAAAAATTATTGCACTTTATGATACTATGCGACAATCATTAAGAAGAACTGATCAATACCCCATTGTTGACTATTTCTTTGATAATCTTCGCCTTGAACCAAAGGAGTTTCTCAAGGAGCATTCAATTTCAAGAAGTACGGTTTATAGCACATTACACACGCTGGAAGAAAACGAATATATTGTTCGGACTGGCAGCGAGCGTAAAAGTAAGTATGTTTTCCAAAAATTAGTAGATATCATGTAGTTGTTAAGTTTTGAAAATGGTATTTTTTGAAACCTAACCGATGTTAAGTCCCAAAAAAAGTACTTTCTTGGACTTAACATCTGTTAGGTCCAAGAAAAGCAGTATTTTAAAACTTAGCAGGCAGGATCCCTATCACTTATCCAATCGACTTTCGATGTAATCTCGTCTGCCATTGACAAATGGTATCCCATTGTGTAGGATGCAGCCCCCCGAACTTCCCCCGTGTGGATCTCTTCCTCTGCAAGTTGCCAGCAAGTGAGATCGCAGGAAATGGAACATATAATGACTTGATGCCTCGTATTTTTCTCTCATTAAAAATTTATTTTACGATATATTGTGTTTTCGCTACAATAGCGTTAGATGAATTGGCCGAACCCCTTCGGGGGCTGGTCTAGAAAACGCCATCGCTATTATAGCGGTGGCGTTTTCTTTTTCCCTTACGGTATCCTATTTCATCTCATTCATGTTAAGCAGCGAAGGAGGCCAATGGACCATGCCGAAGAAATCCACTCGCAATCTATACGAAGTCACCTGCCGCGTTGAAGGCAAGAAGTACCATTTCTATGGGAAAACGCTCCGCGAGGCAGAAGCGAAGCGGCAGGCATTCAAAGAACGCGCCGCGCGCATCCCTCTCTCTCTGGATGGGTACACGCTCGGTGAATGGGTCGCCGCGTGGTTGGAGACTATTCAAAATGACGTAGCGCCGCAGACGTATTCCAGTTACCGCTACGAACTAGAAAAATATATCGTAAATGCGCAGATCGGCGCCACGGCCCTGATAGATCTGACACCGATGATGTTTAGAAGCTACTGGCAGCTGCTCTTGGAGCAGGGACTGTCCCCACGCACGGTGAGTTATATCCATACCGTCACCAGCACCGCATTAAAGCAGGCCGTGCTCGATGGGGCGATCATGACGAATCCGCTCCTCGCGGTGAAGCGGCCGCGGATGCCACGAAGCGAGGCAAAAGCACTGGATCATGCGCAGATCGACGCCCTTCTAAGCGTCGTCGATGATGAGATGTTCCTCCGCCTCATCCGCACAGCGCTGGCCACCGGCATGCGACGCGGAGAACTGCAGGGGCTCATGTGGAAAGACGTCGACTTTAAGGCAGGTACTCTTTCGGTCAGCCAGTCCATTGTAAAAGAGGACGGAAAGGAAGTCGTCTCGAAAGCCCTGAAAACGAAGTCCTCTCGCCGCACCATCACGATAGATCAGAAGACGCTGCAGGTGCTTCGCGTGCAGCACACCTACTGCCAGCGCCTTCGCATGCAGCACGGATGGCCGGCGCTCTGCTTCGTGTTCCCGCGCGAGGACGGCGCTCCCTTGCGGCAAAACACCATCTCTAAAAAATTCTCCCAGTATTGCAGGCAGGCCGGGCTCGAAGGCTTCACTTTCCACAGTCTTCGTCACACCCATGCCACCGAGCTGGTAAAGGCGGGGATCCATTTCAAAATCATCCAAGCCCGCCTCGGGCATTCCTCCTTCATGGTCACCATGGACACCTACAGCCACGTCTCCCCCGGAGAGGATAAAGCAGCCGCCGAAGCCATCGAGCGGATCTTATAAAAGACATGAAAAAAGCAATGGTCGCACAATGGTCGTACAAGCCAACTGTGCGACCACTATTTTTCTGTAAAAAATACATAGTAAAAGAGCCCGTCTTCTTCGACGAGCTCTTACTTTGTGGCGGAGAGAGGGGGATTCGAACCCCCGTGACGGTATTCGCCGTCAACATGATTTCCAATCATGCACCTTCAACCGCTCGGACACCTCTCCACGTTTGTTCCCTGACCTATCGGTCAGCGCCTTATTGATTTGTATCAGTGGTTGACTGACTTATGTAGTATACCAATCGAAGGCGTATCTGTCAAGCATTTTTTTGAAAACTTTTTGCGAAACATTTTGGTAACAGATTCCGAAGATTCAAAAGGAGCAAGGGGGGAAGCGCGGCGCATAAAAAATAGAAGCGCCGCGTATCTTGAATCAGGGTAAGCACGTATCGCAACCTGAAACCTCTTGCGGCAAATCCCCCCAGAAACTGGCAAAATCTAGGGGCACTGATTTTAACATGTATTCCCCCTAATCCCTAGTCACAAGTCACTAGCTACTAGTCACCAGTCACTAGCCGCCAGCCACTAGCCGCCAGCCACTAGCCGTCAGCCACGCATCAATGCGCAAACTTCTCAAAGATCTCCCTGATCTCTTCCCGGTCTCCGGTCACACCGAGTGCGATGGCAAGAAGCAGGCGCGCTTTCCATGCGGAAAGGCGGCCTCCCAGGATGAGTCCGCTCTTTTTCATGGAGAGGGCGCTGCCATCGTAGCTGTATTCCTCCATGACGCTGCCTGAAGGCACGCGGGTCGTCAGCACCATCGGAAGACCGGCTTCGCCGAGCTTCATCATTTCCGCCTTGCACTTGGGCGGGACATTCCCGCAGCCGAGGGCATCGACGATCAGGCCATCCAGCTGCGCCTCACCGGCCGCGCGGAGGATATCGCCTTCCATACCAGACCAGCAGGTCACCATCCAGACCTTGGCTGACAGGGAGGACGGATGAAGGCGCAGGTGTCCGATCGGACGGCGGCCATAGATGATCTCATGGCTGTAGACCGTGCCAAGAGGACCGTAGTGCAGGTCGCGGAAGGTGTCGGGATTCGTCGTGTGGAATTTCGTCACGTCGAAGGCCGCATAGATGCGGTCCTGCAGGCAAACGAGGACGCCCATGCCGCGAGAGCGATCGCTCGCCGCGACGCGGACTGCGGAGAGGATATTCTCGGGGCCGTCCGCAGAGAGATCCGAGGCACCGCGCATCGCCCCTGTCACGCAGACCGGCTTCTCGGTGTGAAGCGTCATGTCGAGGAAGAAGGCGGTCTCTTCCAGACTGTCCGTGCCGTGCGTCACGACGAAGCCATCTGCCTTGTCTGCGAGCCCGTCGATGGTGCGGGCAAGGGACAGCATCTTCTCGGTATCCATCCATCCACTCGGGACATTGGAAAATTCGACGACGTCCACGTCTGCCCAGGAGGAGAGCCCCGGCACGGCGGCTGCCAGGTCTTCCCCGGAGACGGCAGGTACGAGCCCGCCGGTCACGGGATCCGTTTTCATGGCGATGGTACCGCCAGTGGTGATGACGATGATATGTTTTTTCATAGGAAATCCTTCTTTCTGTGAGATAGTTCTTGTAATAGTTCTATTGTAGCATAGAGAGGGAAGATGGAGTGTCGGATGCAGGGTTAGCCCGTAGGGCGTGCCGCTCTTTGATTGCGTGTGAAAGCTCTACTCGCCAGTTAGGAGTGAGGAGTGGTGGTGCGGCGCATGATCATCTGGAAGCGCCGCGGAGTTTTGATAGCGCTTCGCGCCGTCGTCATTTCGAGCGTAGCCGAGGGTCTTTATTGCAGAACGTTCATCGCCTGATGTGGGGCAGTACCAGGACATCGTTTTTCCTCGGCGCATACACGCTGATTCTCGCAGTGCAGTAAAGATCCCTCGGCTACGCTCGGGATGACGCGATGCGAAAAGGCGGCAGTCTGACATCTGACGTCTGGCAGTCTGACGTCTTCTAGTCTTCTAGTCTCCCAGCCACCAGTCACTAGTCACTAGTCACCAAAAAGGAAAAGAGCCAGCTTCCGCTGACTCTTTTCCGAGATCGTGTTTCCAGCCGTGAGGCTGATATTGGTCACTGTTTCTTCTTACCGCCCAGATAGGCCGCCATGACATCCGGGTTTGCAGCCACTTCCTGCGCGGGGCCTTCCATGACGATCTTGCCGGTTTCCATGACATAGGCATAGTCGGCGATCTGGAGAGCTTTGCGCGCATTCTGTTCTACCAGAAGAACAGTAGTCCCCATTTTGTTGATATCCTTGACAACATCAAAGATCTGCTGTACCACGAGCGGAGCAAGGCCCATGGATGGTTCGTCGAGCAGCATGACCTGCGGGCGTGCCATCATGGCGCGGCCGATCGCGAGCATCTGCTGTTCGCCGCCGGAAAGGGTGCCGGCGAACTGGCTCTGTCTTTCAAAGAGGCGCGGGAAGCGCTCAAAGACCTGGGCCATGTCTTCCGCGATCTCCTTCTTATCATTTCTGTGATAAGCGCCGAGCTCGATATTTTCGCGGACGGTCATGCCCTGAAGGATCTGACGCCCTTCCGGGACGAGGACGACGCCGCTGTTGACGATATCATAGGTCTTCTTCCCTGCGATGGATTCGCCCTTGAAGAGGACGTCGCCGGCGATGGGCTTCATGACGCCCATGATGGTCTTCATGGTGGTGGACTTGCCGGCACCGTTCGCCCCGATCAGGGTGACGATCTTGCCTTCCGGGACAGCGAGGTTGATGCCCTTCAGGGCTTTGATATTGCCATACGCAGCTTCGATATTTTTAAGTTCAAGCAGCATCAGTCTTCCTCCTTACCCAAGTATGCTTCGATGACCTGCGGATTGTTCTGTACCTCTTCCGGCACGCCTTCTGCAAGTTTTTTACCGAAATTGACAACCATGACGCGGTCGCAAAGGCTCATGACGAGCTGCATGTCGTGTTCGATGAGGACGATGGTGATGCCGTACTTTTCGCGGATCCCGCGGATGAGCTCAGTGAGCGCGGCAGTTTCCGAATCGTTCATGCCGGCAGCCGGTTCATCGAGGAGAATGAGCTGCGGCTTCGTCGCCATAGCACGGGCGATCTCCAGCTTTCTCTGTTTGCCGTAGGGGAGCTCGGTCGCAAGGCGATCTGCATCGTCTTCGAGACCGACAAATTTCAGAAGCTCCATCGCATCCTCTCTGGCTTCTGCTTCTTCTTTTTTCTGGGAAGCGGTGTGGAGGATGCTGGCAAGGAAGCTGGATTTCAGGCGATCATGATGACCGACGAGAATGTTTTCCAGCACGGTCATGCCGGTGAAGAGGCGGATATTCTGGAAGGTACGTGCGACGCCGAGATTGATGATCTCATACGGCTTCTTTCCTTCGATGGAGGTGCCGTTCAGGACGACATCCCCTTCAGTCACCTGATATACGCCGGTGATCAGGTTGAAAATGGTGGTCTTGCCGGCGCCGTTCGGTCCGATGACGCCGAAGATCTCCCCTTTGTCTACATGGAAGGACATATTGGAAACAGCGGTGAGGCCGCCGAACTGTTTCACTACATTTTTCATTTCGAGCAGCATCAGTTTTTCCCTCCTTCTACAGCTTTCTTGCTGAATTTCTTGGAGATCCATTTCACCGCATCATAGGAGAGTATGCCGTCCGGACGGAAGGCCATGAGTGCGACCAGCATGACGCCGTAGATGATGTCGCGGTATTCCGCCATGGAGCGGAGCGACTCCGGTACGATGGTCAGGATGGAAGCGCCGAGGACAGAGCCCCACATGACATTGCTGCCGCCGAAGACGGTGTAGAGCAGGATGTCTACGACCTTGTGCCAGGAGAAATCAGTCGGGCTGATGAAGAATGTCGCATGAGCATAGAGCGCGCCAGCGACGCCTGCGAAGAACGCAGAGAAGAGGAAGGTCATCATTTTGTAGCGGACTACATTGATGCCGGTCAGGGATGCTGCATATTCGTCAGCCTTGACCGCTGCCATGGCGCGGCCATAGCGGGAATGTTCGAGGCGGTACCAGAAGGTGACGATGAGTACGACGAGGATTAGAAGGACGATGCACATGAGGAGCTGTCCTGCGGTCTGAGAGTCGATCTCCAGTGCATCGATGAGGCCGATGTCACTCGCATAGTCAGAAAGGACGCTTGCCATAGAGGGGATGCCGGAGTAGCCAAGTGCGCCGTGGGTGATGTCCAGATTCAGCGCGATGACGCGGACGACTTCGCCGAAGCCCAGCGTCGCGATGGCAAGGTAGAGCCCGCGCAGACGGATGGTCGGAAGGCCGATGATGAGTGCGACGATCGTCGCGGTGCAGCCGCCCAGGAGGATGCCTAGCGGCATCGGGAAATTATATTCTGCGGTCAGGATCGCAGAGGTGTAAGCGCCGAAGCTCATGAGCCCTGCATTGCCCAGCGACAGGATGCCGGTGCAAAGCGTCATGTAAATGGTCATGGCCAGAATGATATTGATGCATACAAAGGTCAGGACCTGCAGGAAATAACCGTTCAGTAATTCTTCCATTACGGTCTGCCTCCTTTCCCGGCCTTGGAGAATAAGCCTTCCGGACGAATGAAGAGAATCAGGATGATGATGCCGAATGCGACAGCGTCACGATACGAAGAGCTGCCGTAAGCGACGGAGAATACTTCTGCGATGCCGAGGATGAAGCCGCCGGCCATGGCGCCTTCGACATTGCCAAGGCCGCCCATGATGAGGACTGCAAGCCCCTTGAGGCCCATCGCGGTACCCATAGTCGGTTCGATCGCATTGAAGGAAAGGCCGATGAGGACGCCGGCTGCCGCACCCAGTGCCGATGCCATCATGACAGTGAAGGTGATGATGCGTCCGGTATTGATCCCGAGCAGGCTCGCTGTTTCCGCGCTTTCCGAAGTCGCACGGACAGCCTTGCCGATCTTTGTCTTATTGAGGAGGATGGTGAGGAGCACCATCAGGACGACAGCGGTCCCCAGTGAAATGATCTGGATCCCGGAGATCTTGAAAGCACCGAAGTCCATCAGTTCGTTCCCAAAGGATGTCGGGAACGAACGGGTCTGCGGTCCCCATACCATCAGCGCGACACTTTCAAGGAAGGTCGAGACACCGATGGTGGAGATCAGCGGAGCGAGGTGCGTCACCTTACGGCGACGCAGCGGGCGCAGTGCGAAGATCTCCAATGCATAGCCAAGGACGGCACCGCCGACCATAGCTCCAATCAAAGCTGGGAAAATCCCAAAGCCTGCCTCTGTGACGAGGAGCAGCCCGATGTAAGCGCCGACCATGAAGATCCCGCCATGCGCCATGTTGACGATGTTCAATACACCGAAAACCAGCGTGTAGCCGATGGCGATGACCGCATAGGCGCTTCCCAGCGTTAAACCGTTGACAAGCTGTTGTAAAAACACGATCTTTTCTCCTTTCAAAATACGAGGGCAAGCCCTCAAAGTGGGGATGGGAAATAGGGTTCAGGGTTCAAGATTCAGGGTTCGGGGGTAGCCCCTTGATTCCGTTTGAAAGCTTCGCTTGAATTAGAAATGAGAAATTAGAAATGAGAAATGGTGGTGCGGCGCATAAAAACATGGAAGCGCCGCGGAGGTTTGAAACTGGCGGTTTTCTCGTATCGCAAACCTAATCCCTAGCCACTAATCCCTAGCTACCAGTCACTAGTCACTAGTCACTAGCTACTAGTCACTAGCCACTAGTCACTTAAAAATCCCATCCCAGAACGAATAGCAATAAAAACGCCCCTGCTGCAATCTGGCGTCATTGCAGCAGGGGCGAAAGATTTCCGCGGTACCACCCTGGTTTTATCACTCAAAAGAGCACTTTCTAATGAGATGTCACCATATAAAAACGCCCCTATTTCCATTCCGGAAATAGGGGCGACATGCGCGGTACCACCCTACATTATACTCAAGCTCACATCCGTAACGTGGATAGACGCCTTCATTTACTACGTTCGAAGAAGGAGCTCACAGGTGATATCAATCAGTGGAATGTTCCGGCTTGCACCATACGCCGGCTCTCTATGCCATGGACCACGGAATGCTTTGTCCCGATCATCGCTTTTCAGGTGCCTGTAACGCAGGCGGCGTCAGAAACTACTTTTTTCATCTCTGAAACTCCCGGGTGAGCGTGCATCCCTTCCCTGCCGGCTCGCACCGATCGCCGGCTCTCTGAAAGTGTTACGGAATGCTTTTCCCGTTCCTAGCTATTCGTTCTTTCGTTGTGAAATTTATTATACTATGTTATTGATGAATGTCAATAGTTTTTTGTGATTAGTAATTAGTAATTAGGGATTAGGGGTTAGTGGTTAGGGGTTAGGGATTAGGAGTGACTAGTGACTGGTGACTGGTGACTAAATACCACGTTCGGGCATCGCCATTATTTACACTCCGCGGCGCATTTCGTCATCCTGAGCGGAGTGAAATGTCGGATGTTCGATCATGTAAAGGCGGAACAGTGAGAACTGAGTCGAAGGATCTGGCGCCGCACCACCATTTCGCATTTCTCATTTCTAATTTCTCATTCAAGCAGAGTTTTCATCCGCAATCAAAGGGCGACACGCCCCACGGGCTCCCTCTCCCCCTAAACAAAAAAGCAGCAGACCTTCGTCTGCCGCTTCCTGCAAATTATTTCACGATGCGGATCGAGAAATAATTTTTCTTTCCTTTTTTGATGATGATGAACTGGCCATTCGTATTCGGATGTGCGGAGATCACTGCTTCCGTATCCTTCACTTGGATGCCATTCACGCGGATCGCGCCATTCTTCACATCTTCTCTGGCCTGCCGCTTGGACTTCTCTACGCCGCCTTCGACAAGTGCTTCGACGATATTGATGCTCTCTTCATGCACTTCGCCGCCCTTGGTATTGCGGAAAGCACCCTCGATCTCCTCGCCGGAGAGCTCTTCGATATGACCGGAGAAGAGTGCCTGCGTGACCTTCTCCGCCTGCGAAAGACCTGCCTCGCCGTGAACGAAGCGGGTGACCTCCTCTGCGAGCTTTCTCTGCGCGTTTCTATGCTCCGGATGCTCTGCGACTTCGGTCTCGAGCGCATCGATCTCCTCCTTCGAAAGGAAGGTGAAATACTTCAGGTACTTCACGACATCGCGGTCATCCTGATTGAACCAGAACTGATAGAATTCATAGGGCGAGGTCTTCTTCGGATCCAGCCATACGGCGCCGCCCGCCGTCTTGCCGAATTTCGTGCCGTCTGCCTTCAGCATCAGCGGGATGGTGAGGCCGTAGGCATCGTGCTTATCCTCCATCTTACGGATAAGATCGACACCGTTCGTGATATTGCCCCACTGGTCCGAACCGCCGATCTGCAGCTGCACATCGTATTTGTCATAGAGCATCTTGAAATCGATGGACTGCAGGATCTGATAAGAGAATTCCGTGAAGGAGATCCCCGTATCGAGGCGAGATGCCACGACATCCTTGGCGAGCATCGTATTGATATTGAAAAGCTTGCCATAGTCACGAAGGAAATCCAAAAGGGAGATCTGCGACAGCCAGTCATAGTTATTCACCATCGTGAAGCCGTCCTCTCCAAAGAGCCGCTTCATCTGGTTCGTCAGACATTCCGCATTGTGCTTGACCTGCTCCGCCGACTGGAGCACACGCTCCGTCTTACGGCCGGACGGATCGCCGATGGAGCCCGTGCCGCCGCCGATGACGATGACCGGATGATGCCCCGCCAGCTGGAAACGCTTCAGGATCATGAATGGGATCAGGTGCCCGATGTGCATGCTGTCCCCCGTCGGATCGATCCCGCAGTAGAGAGAGATCGATTTCTCTCCCACCAGCTTGTATAAACCCTCTTCGTCAGTCTGCTGATTCACAGCCCCGCGCCATTTCAGTTCGTCGATGATATTCATTCCTGCACCTCATTATAAATATAGTCTATGGCTACCATATTACCATAAATAAGGGGAAAAGGGAACGGGTTCAGGGTTCGGGGTTCAGGGTTATGAGTTATGGGTTAGCCCACGGGGGCGTGCTGTCCCTTGATTGTTGGCGAAAGATGGGGGAGCGGGTTCTACAGGTTCAGAGGGTTCAACGGGGGGGTGGCGCGGCGCATAAAAACAGGGAAGCGCCGCGGAATTTTGATAGTGCTTCGCGCTGTCGTCATCCCGAGCGCAGCCGAGGGATCTTTCTTGCACTGCGGTCAGTATCACATAAACACCGGCAGGGAAACGACGCCTTGGTGCTACGTATTTCTGCTTTCACGCATCCTTCGTTTAGCGGTCTGCAAGAAAGATTTCTCGGCAACGCTTTCAATGACGATACGAGAGTCTGATGTCTCCTAATCACTAGTCACTCCTAATCCCCAATCCCTAGACACTCACCTGTACAGGTTTAGTGGGTTCAAAGGGTTCAGCAGGTTCAAAGGGGGAGGTGGCGGCTTCGCCACCTTGTTAGATGATGGTATTCGCGTATCGCAGCCTTCCCCTCGAGGGGAAGGTGCCCCGAAGGGGCGGATAGGGCACAAGCGGCATGAAAGACGGATGAGGAAAGCGGAAAAGTGCGCGGCACATGTGGGAAAAGCGTGAGTCTTAGGCCGCGAATGACAAAGATTTCTCGCTTCGCTCGAAATGACGATACGAGAGTCTGATGTCTCCTAGTCACTAGTCACTCCTAGCCACTAATCCCTAGCCACTCACCTATACAGGTTTAGTGGGTTCAAAGGGTTCAGCAGGTTCAAAGGGGGAGGTGGCGGCTTCGCCACCACAACCTTGAACCCTGAACCTTGAACCCGAATCTCATTCCTAATTCCCCCTATCTATGCTACAATATAAAGATACATTCACCCATCCAAGGAGGTCCATCATGTTACAACAGGTATCCATCTTCACGGCGAACCGTCAGGGCGCCCTCTCCCGCATGACATCCATTCTTGCGAAGGAGAACATCAATATTTACACCATGCTCGCCAACGACAGCGCGGAATTCGGCATCGTCCGCCTCATCGTAGATAAACCGGAAGAAACCGTCAAGACCCTTGAAAAGGAAGGCTACCAGTGCCGCGTCGACCTCGTCATCGCCGTCGATATGGGCTCGGACAAGCCAGGCGCCCTCGACCGCATCTTAGGCGACCTTCAGGCAGCCAATGTCATGATCCGCTACCTCTACATTTCCTTCGACCGTGCGACCAGCTCCCCGATCGCCGTCTTCAGCACCACCGAGTCCGAGACCGAAGCCTTTCTCAAAGGCAAAGGCTACAAGCTGGTGGAAGAATTCTGATTGACTGGGGATTAGACGTCAGACATTAGATGTCAGACTTCAGACTTCAGGCTTTAGACTTCAAGCACAAAAAGACCCGTGATTCCCTCGTTTGAGAATCACGGGTCTTTTTATGCTCCTTGTCTGATATCTGATTTCTGACGACCAGTCACTAGTCACTAACCACCAGTCTCTACTTCCCCAGCACGGCTTCGACCGCCTCTTTGCAGAGCGCGACACCCTTATCCAGATCTTCTCTTGTGATATTGAGCGGCGGATTGAAATAAATGATATCCCCCATCGGGCGAAGCACAAGCCCCAGATCCATGGCTTTTCTGAAAATATGCCAGCCGATACGGCGCGAAGGATCGAAAGCCTTCTTCGTCTTCGGATCCTCGACCAGCTCGATCGCATGGATGAGCCCGATATGGCGGATCTCTCCGACATTCTTGTGACTGCCGAGAGCCTGCATCAGCTTTTCATGCAGGTACTTCCCATTCTCATTCACCTTCGTGAGGATATGGTCACGCTTCATGATCTTGAGGACAGTGAGCGCGATGGCGCAGCCCATCGGATTTCCTGCATAGGTATGGCTGTGGACAAAGGCCTTGTGCGTGCCGAAATCATCATAGAACGCATCGTACACCTCATCTGTCGTGATGGTAAGAGACATCGGCATATAGCCTGCCGTCAGCCCCTTCGATGTGCAGAGGATATCCGGGGACACGCCCGCATGCTCGATCGCAAAGAGCTTGCCCGTGCGGCCAAAGCCCGCTGCGATCTCATCATCGATCAGGAGCACGCCGTACTCATCGCAGAGCTTTCGAAGCTTTCGGAGATACTCCGCCGGATAGATACGCATGCCGGCCGCGCCCTGCAGGATCGGCTCCACGATGCACGCCACGGTTTCCTTTCCATATTTCTTAAAGGCCGCCTCTGCGTCCTCGAAGCACTCCACGCCGCACGTCTCTCTCGTCTTGCCGTATGGACAGCGGTAACAGTCCAGCCCTTTGAAATGAATATTATTCATCAGCATCGGGTGGAAGATCTTCGCATACAGATCCATCGAGCCGACCGAGAGCGCCCCGATCGTCTCCCCGTGATACGACTCCGGCAGACACATGAAGCGCGTCCTCTCCGGATGTCCCGTCTGATACTGATACTGGAATGCCATCTTCAGTGCCGCCTCAACCGCAGACGACCCATTATCATGGAAAGTGAACTTCGTGAGCCCCGCCGGTAAAAGCTCCGACAGCTCACGAGCCAGCTCGATCGCCGGCTTGTGCGTGAAATTTGTGAAAATGACATGCTCCAGTTCATCCACCTGCTGCTTCAGCGCCGCATTGATCTCCGGATTCGCATGCCCCAGAAGATTGCACCACCATGAAGAAATGATATCCAGGTACGCCTTGCCATGCGTGTCATACAGATAGCACCCCTTCGCATGGTCGATCACCACCGGCGGAAATACCTCATTATCCTTCATCTGCATGGCCGGATGCCAGATATACTTCGCATCCTCCGCTTCCCAGTTGATTCCACTCATCAGACTTCTCTCCTTTTACTTTGTTGTTGGTTGTTTGGAAATCGTGTGTACGATTTATGGTTTATAGTTTATGGTTTTTGGATTTTCCTCCATCTGAGCAGGCCCTTAGAGAAGGGCCGCGCCAAAGGCGCAGGATGGATCCCACGAGCGGTATAAAACCCATGTTGGACAATGCCACCTTTGCCACTGTCTGCCGCAAACTATCCATCACACCTCTTGATACAATCCTTCCAGCACCTTCGGATCGCAATGAAGGATCTCATCCCCCTTCGCGACCTTCGCGATGACAGAGACCCCCGTGATCTCCTCGATCATCTTCACATTATCCTCTTCCATCACGCCGCCCTTCCAGTTGTTCAGGATGATGCCCCGGATTGGAATATTTCTATGGGTGATATACTCGCACGTCGTTACCACATGATTGATCGTCCCCAGCCCCGCATCCGCGATAACAAGCACCGGCAAATGCAGCCAAGAAATGATATCCTCCAGATAGTACACCGCCTTCTCATCGTGGCGGATCGGACACACGATGCCGCCGGACCCTTCCATCGTCACATACGGATACGCCTCCGTCACCCGCTTCCACGCCGCAAGGATCACATCCTTCTCCAGCGGATGCCCCTCAAGGCGCGCCGCCAGATGGGGAGACACCGCATGCTGATAGAGATACGACAAGAGCATATCCTCCGGTTCATGGATCCCCGCGAACTCATTCACAAAGCCCGCATCCGATGCAGCAACCGTCGGTGCCCCGCTGATCGCCGCCTTGTAGTAGCCCGTATCATACCCATTCTGACGCATCGTCTTTACCAGAAGCGCCGTCACATAGGTCTTCCCGATATCCGTATCCGTCCCCGTGATAAAAAGTCCCTTGCTCATTGTTATGCCTTCCTTCGTATAAAACGTGACAGGTTTATCCCTTCACCATTGACCATATATACCCAAACGCCATTCATCATCCTGTGCAAAAGAAAATGTCATGTGCGGCATCGGACGAGAGCCATGCAGCTTGCGCTGCCCCCCCTTCCATGTGCCTCACCTTCACACGTCATCTGAAAATGCAGAAGGGATCCCTCCGCTATTTTCCGATCGCCCTCTTCAGCCGCGACGCCAGCATCGCTGCCAGAATGCACAGACAGATATCCCCCGGCACCGCCAGCACGAAGCAGTACAGCACCACCGGCCAGACCCCGATCGGCGTCCCCAGGTAGAAATTATTAATGATGTACACATACACCATCCCGAAAAGATACACCACCAGAAGCCCCGCCAGATTTGCAAAAAGAGTCTTGCCGAAAGAGAAGTCTCCGCTCCTCTCTGAGATCCAACCCGTCAGCCATGCACCCGCGATGAACCCGATGAGGTATCCAAACGTCGGCTGGAAAATATACGAAGGCCCGCCGCCCTCCGTAAAGACCGGCACCCCAGCGAGCCCCAAAAGCACATATAGCCCCACCGAGCAAGCCCCGTTCCGGCTCCCCAAGATAAGCCCCGCCAGCGTCGTAAACAAAAGCTGCAGCGTAAACGGACACACCGGCACCGGGATCTTGATAAACGCCCCGATCGCGATCAGTGCTGTAAACAAACCAAAGAGCACCATCTCCTTCGTCCGGCTTCCGCCGGCCAGTGCTGCTTCTCCTCTGATCATCTTCATCGCCTCGATTGTTATACCCATGAATCTGTAAAGTTAACATACATATCATATAACAACTCTTTGATTTATTCAACGTTGACAATTCGATTGGTTTTAGGTTTGGAAATTCACACGTAGCAATATGAAAGCGAATATGAGCCACTCCAAATCCCGTAGGCCCTTAGAGGGGAACCACGCCATCAGTGCAGGATGGGTCCTCGTAGCCGTATGAAAGAAATGTTTGACAATCCCACTCTCGCCAACTACCAACAGCCAGCAAAAAAGGCCCAGCCCGCAAATCTGCAGGATGAGCCTTTTGAGTAACGTTTATCCATCGGTCATTAGTTATTGGCTGTTGACCATCCAATCCCAATAGCAAACCACTACCATTTCCATTCCATCATAGCCGCAGCAAAGAGATGGCGATCCGTCTCCTTTTCTTGCACCTGCGCATAGCCGAGTGTTCCTGTGAGATAGCGATTCCCCGAGAGCCTCTGCCGCCCCGTGATACCGATCTCATTCACCGTCGGCGAGACACTCCTATTTCTTTCACGCTCCGTGCGAAGATAGTACAGCCCCATGCTGCGCTCACCCGAGAGATAGTGGTTCACACGCGCATAATATTTCCGCGCATCATTCCCCATATCATCCCCCATGATATCTCCGCTGTACGTCCAGCCCTGCTGGTACGTCCAGTGCGTATACCACGCATCCGTCGTCTTCGCCGCCTCGAGCGTCAGATCCCATGAGCCATCTGAAGAAATCTTCAGCAGATACAGCCCCATGCGGTACGCCCACTTCGACGGGAGCCCGCCCGCCTGATCCTCGCCCATAGCCTCGCCATAGACTTGGAAATCTCCATAGCGCAGACGGAAATCGAAACCACCGATATCATTCCACTTATCATCAGTATCCGCATTCTTCCCCGTCAGCCAATTTCCCCAGTCCGAAGCAGAAAGCCCATTTCCCTTACCGCCCAGCATAGAAACCCGCGACGCCCCGAACGTAAAATGAGACGAGGGCGTCACATCCAAGCGCAGCCCGATAAGCCCCGCATCATCGAAATCCTTCACTCCGCGCTTCGCCGCATCCGAGCCGCGATCCCGATCCGAGAACGCATAGAAACTATGCAGATCCACCTCCCCTAAGAAATGGAAGAAACCTCCCAACTTCACCGGATTCGTCAGATGCGCCTGCACTGACGTGAGCGGCTTCATGTTATTTCCAAGAAGCAAATGGCCACTTGCTCCCTCGCCCCACAAGAGTGCCTCACGCCCTGCTTCAAGCGCCACACTGCCGAGCCGCGTCTTCACATACGCCTCATCCAGAGACACCGTGCCGTCATTGTCCTTATCCCAGGCCGCACGCCCCCGGATAGAAACAGCCAGCTCCGATGCCACATTGCCAGACACCTCGGCAGAAACCGCCGCACCGCCATTTCTGCCATACTTGTGCCCATTATGATTCTGAGAGAACGGTGACCAGCTCCCCGACAGCATCTTAGGCTGGTACGCATACGAAAACGCACCCCCGTGGTGATACGCCATCTCCACCGACACCCCTCGGAGCCGCACATCATCCGCCAGCTTCCCGCCGGAAAGCGCATCGACCTCCGGCGCCACATACATTTCCAAAGCCGCCATCTGATCCGCCAGGTAAGGCGCCATCGGCCGCTCCTTCGCTGCCTCCTTCGCCTCCAGCACCCAGCGCGCCAACTGCATCCGGCTATACGGCTTCGCCCCATTCGGGAGCGACTTCACATAGCCCATCCCCGAAAGCTTATCCAGATACTGATAGTACACACTATCCACCGGCACATTCGCCGTCGTCTGATCCGCCGCAGAAACCAGCGGCTCCCCCAACAAGGAAAGCAGTGCTACGACTATGAATTTTTTAGAAATGGACATAAAAATTCCCTCACTTGTGCTAATACAACTTTTACATATTATAGCACAGGAGAGGGGAAATTTTCGTTGTTTATTGCTGTTTGTTTGTCGTTTTAAAAAGGGCTTTAAAGTCTATGCTTGAGGTTTAGGATTTCCTCATCTTAGCAGCCCCTTCTCCAAGGGCGAACGCGTCTAACTCCCGCCTCTCATGACACCAAACAGTCTTGCATGACAGCTGAGCAGCCCCTTACTATGAAAACATCTCGCGATTGAAAAATGGCGCAAAAAGCTCCCCT
>ERZ1034730.162-NODE-162-length-30271-cov-16.314966_pt1 | contig 30271 bp, 24 predicted proteins | sample MGYA00520650_ERZ1034730 | MGnify/ENA primary metagenome ERZ1034730 (study PRJEB33766, sample SAMN09781702) | gut metagenome | biome: gut microbiome | host: Homo sapiens | place: Madagascar | study: EMG produced TPA metagenomics assembly of the PRJNA485056 data... | reverse complement strand
TCTAAAAAAAGGCGGCGAAGCCGCCACGAGAGCCCTGAACCTTGAACCCTGAACCCTGAACCTTGAACCTTGAACCTTGAACCCTGAACCCTGAGCCTTGAGCCTTGAACCTTGAACCCTGAACCCTGAGCCTTGAACCCTGAACCCTGAACCAAATGAAAGCACGAAAAAAGGAGCTGTGAAGAAATGAATCCTCATTTCTTCACAGCCCCTTTTTTTCGTGCTTTTGACGGGTTCTATTTCTTACCTTCGACAAAAAGCATATTGTTGTTGCGCTTTACCAGATTGTACATCAGTGCATTGACGCAGGAGGCGACGATGGAGCTGCCACCCTTGGTGCCACGGACAGTGATGAAGGGGCAGGGCGCACGACGGACAAGCTGCTCCTTCGAGTCAGCGGCGCCGACGAAGCCGACAGGGATGCCGATGATAAGTGCCGGTTTGATGCCGTCTTCTTCGACCATGCGGATGGCTTCGTAGAGAGCGGTCGGAGCATTTCCGACGGCGATGATAGAGCCATTGAGATCGGTGCCAAAGGAGTTCATCGCTGCCATGGAGCGGGCGATGCCTTTCTCTTTGGCAATGGCTGCGATTTCCGGATCGGATACGCGGCAGAATACCTCACTGCCGAGCGCATGCAGGGCATTCTTATTGATCCCTGCTTTGACCATATTCACATCAGTATAGATGTTGCAGCCCTTGGCGAGCGCTTCGATACCGGCAGCGACAGCGCCTTTGCTGGTCTGGATGAGATGCCCGTAGTCTACGTCGCCGGAGGCGTGAATCATACGGGAATAGACCGTCACTTCTTCCGGTGTGAGGTCGATGTCCATGATGAATGGATTGATGAGATCCATACTTTTATCTTCGATGGCCTTAGGGCTCTTGATGAAATCCATAGTGTTCCTCCATATAGTTGAGGACGCCTTCTACGGTCGAGAAGACCACAGCGCCGTCCAGTTTTGCTTTCGGTTTATCGATAACGATGACGGAAATCCCGGCGTCCATCGCGGCTTTGAGCTTTGTATCGCTGCCGCCGATGAGACCGCTGTTCTTGGTGACCATCACATCGGCGTGATAGTCATGAATCATGGCAAGATTCATTTCATAGGAGAAGGGGCCCTGCAGGGCGAGAATGTACTTGGCTCTCATGCCGAGGTCTTCACACATTTTGATCACATTCGATGTCGGCAGCACGCGCGCCCAGATCTCCTTGCCTTCCAGCGCTTTCGCCTCTACGAAGGTGGCAAGCGTCTTGGAGCCGGTCGTCAAAAGGATGCTCTTTCCAAGCTGACCGGCAAGATCCGCCGCTTCGAATTCATCTTTTGCGTGATAGAGCTTGTCATAGTCAGGGAGCGGGATCTCCGCGCGCTCGTAGCGCACGTAGTCGATCCCTGCCTTGGTACAGGCCGCGCGGGCCGTCTCAGAAACGATCGCTGCATAGGGATGGCTCGCATCAAGGATGAGCGAGATCCCCTTTTCCCTGATGACACGGAGCATGTCTTCTTCCCGGAAGCGCCCTACTTCGATGTCGAGCCCTTTATGTGCGGCGAGCACTTTACCGTACTGGCTGACAACGGTCATAAGGATCTCACGGCGCTCCCCTTCCGGCTTGGACTGTTCTCGGTCTGCGAGTGCAGCGCCGATTTCTCGGCCGTCCTGTGTTCCGGAAATGATCCAGATCATGCTTTGTACCCTCTTGGTGTGATCATTTTTCCGTCAGCGACGAAGGTGGTGCTCTTGCCAATGATGACGGTGGACTGCATGTCTACATGTTCCTCCGGCAGTTTTTCCAGTGTGGAGATCGTCCAGTTCATGCCCGGACGTCCTGCTTTTCTGACGATGCCGACCGGTGTTTCCGGCTTTCTATACTGGAGCACGATGTCGCGGATCTCATCGAGGTAGGTCGCGCGGCCGCGGCTCTTTGGATTGTAGATGGCGATGACGAAGTCACCTTCCGCGGCGAGCTTCGCTCTGTTTTTGATCTGTTCCCACGGGGTCATCAGATCAGAAAGACTGATGACGGCATAGTCATGCATGAGCGGAGCGCCGAGCGCCGCAGCAGAGGTATTTGCTGCGGTAAGTCCCGGGATGACCTCGCACTCCGGACGCGCTTCCTTCGGCAGCTTCTGGATGAGCTCGAGCACAAGACCGGCCATGCCATAGACGCCCGGATCCCCGGAGGAGATCACGGCCACCTGATGGCCTTCTGCCGCCAGATCGACAGCCTTCTGGCAGCGATCGACTTCCTGACGCATGCCATTTCCGACGACCTCTTTGTCCTTGATGAGGTCTTTCACGAGAGCAATGTAGGTGTTATATCCCACGATGATATCGGAAGCTTCCATGGCCTTGATAGCCTTCGGTGTCATTTCTTCTTCATGGCCCGGTCCAATGCCGATGACCCGGATAGTCCCAGGGCGATCGCCACCGTGGCACTGACAAACTTCGTTTTCGGCAGAAGCGTTTTTCCCTTCATTGATTCCATTAACGCTGCTGATTGACATACGTTTCCCACTCCTATCGTTTTCTCTACAAATTTTGAACTTTCTAAATGATACTCTTCCGCGATCTTTTTAAGCTCCTCTGCCTTGTAAAAATGGATCGGAAGATGTATGGAACTGGCAAAATCAAGCAAGCCCTTTTCATCCGCCTTCACATCGACGCTCGCAAGCGATGCTACCTGATACGGGTAAGCCCCTGCCTGAGCAAGTGCTGCGGTGAATGCGCTCTGCACCAGCTCTTCGGAGGTGCCGCGCTTGCATCCGATGCCGACGAAAAGATTCTTCGGACGAAGGCAGACGAAAGGCTTCTTCACAGTGATCGTTTTTTCGGTAATGACAGCGCATGCGTCAAACGCATTGGCATCCAGTCGGTCTAAGGGCTCTGTGCGGATCCCTTTCTCTTTGAGACGCGTCGCTATGGATGCGCTCCCTTCGACTGTCTCATCCAGAAACCATCGGAATGTGCGACCTGCTGCGATGACGGTATTCACAGGCTTCAAGGCCGCCAGCGGCTCGACACGCATCATCAGCTCGCGGGCGATATCATCCGGCGCGCGGCGGTCATGGACATCGGTCGCCGTCGTGATAACAGGATCGGCTCCCACTGCCGCCGAGACTTCTCTTGCCCAGGCATTCGCCCCGCCCAGGTGTCCGGAGAGAAGGGAAATACAATGTTTCCCGCACTCATCCATGACAAGTACCGCAGGGTCGGACGCCTTGCTCACTACATGAGGTGCGATGGCGCGGACCGCAATGCCGGAGGCCATGATGAAAAGGATCCCATCATAGCAGGAGAAGATATCCGCCGTGAGCGCGAGCGTGCGGTTAAAATACACGGCTTCTTTACCGCTCGCACCGTCTTTTCTTTCATACAGAGTCCCCTCACCGGAAATGCCCGCCTTCACGCGCGCCCCCAGCTGGGCTCCTTCTTTGGATACAGAAACAATAGCGTACTTCATGTGATACTCTCCAGGGGATAAGGGTTCAAGGTTCAGGGTTAGCCCCTGAGGCGGCTCGCCCCTTGATTACGTTTGAAAGCCTCGATTGAATGAGAAATTAGAAATGAAAAATGCGAAATGGTGGTGCCATGAGCTGGCATTCCAGTCACTAGTCACCAGTCACTTGAGACTCCTAATCCCTAGCCACTAATCCCTAGTCACCAGAATACTCTAATCCCTAATCCCTAGGGAAACGCTGATTTTCGCAAAGCCTCATCCGAATACACGGAAATCGCCCCTATTCCCCCCGCTTTCCTTACTCTCCATCTGTTCCTTTGCGGAACATGGTGGTGAACTTGCTGTCGTAAAGCTTGGAAAGTTCATAATCGGTATCAAGGACCTTGCCGACGACGATCATGGCCTGACGAACGACGCCTGCCTGATGGAGAATGTCTGCGATGGTATCAATGGTGCCGCGGAAAATACGCTGGTCAGGCCAGGTCGCTCTGGCTACGATAGCGACCGGGGTATCGCCCGGATAGCCGCCCTCTTTCAGGGTCGCCATGACCTGATCGATCGCCTGGACAGAGAGGAAAATGCACATGGTTGCCTGATGTGCGGCAAGAAGCGCCAGCTTTTCCTTCGGCGGGACCGGTGTGCGGCCTTCCATACGGGTAATGATGACGGTCTGAGAAATGCTAGGCAGGGTATATTCCTGTTTCAATGCAGCTGCTGTCGCAAGGAAGGAGCTGACGCCCGGGACGACAGAAAACTGATCTTCTTTGATCCCTGCTGCGCGCAGACCGTCCATCTGTTCCTGGATCGCACCGTAAATGGCTGGATCGCCAGTGTGCACACGAGCCACCATTTTGCCTGCTTTGAGCGCATCGATCTCCACCTTCAGCACTTCATCCAGATGCATGGTCGCACTGTTGTAGATCTCTGCATCTTTTCTGCCGTACTTCAGGATCTCCGGATTCACAAGAGAGCCGGCGTAGATGATGACATCCGCCTCTGCGATGAGACGCTGTCCCTTCACCGTGATGAGCTCAGGATCTCCGGGGCCTGCGCCAATGAAATACAATTTTCCCATAATAACTTCCTCCTCAATGTTTGATTGCTGTAAATATGAAAATGGGGCTCATCGGATCATAGAGATGATACCGCCCCAGTTTTCTCAGTCGATTGATCTGCATTTCGAAGCCTTCCAGCTCGAAAGGACGATCCGCGAATTCCTTCACCACTTCCCCCGTCGTTTCCACGGTGACAGCGGTAAGGATGATGCGTCCGCCCGGAGCGAGCAGCGCTTCACATCGATCCAGGATCTCATGCATATTTCCGGAAGACCCGCCGATGATGATCACATCCATCTTCGGCAGCCCTTCCATCGCCTCCGGCGCTGTGCCGGCTATGGTATGGATATTCCGGCAGCCGAACTTTTCCGCATTTTTCCGGATCAGCTCGATCCCCTCCGGATTTCTTTCTATCGAATACACAGCCCCCTTGGGGCAGCAAAGCGCTGCCTCGATGGATAGAGAGCCTGTCCCTGCACCGATGTCAGCCACGATATCGCCAGGCTGAATGGCGGCCTTCACCATGACCATCGCACGGATCTCAGCCTTCGTCATCGGTACCTTTCCCCGAATAAACTCCTCATCTTTGATGCCAAACTGCATTTATCCCATCACCACCATGACTGATTCACCATAGCCTTCCAGATGCGACAATTCCTCAAGCGTCGAATCCGAAAGATGCTGATTCTCATATGAAATATGCTCGGCCGCGGCAGCGCGCGTCTCCTTCGGCCAGCCCTTGTCCATCAGGTATCTCGCGATATAGGCCGGATCATGCTCATGATCCGTTAGAAAGGCGAGCTTGCGTCCGGGCATATAAGACGTATCCTTCTCTTCCGGCACACGGCCATGGAAAGACAGCCACAGCGCTCCCTGCCATGGTTCTTTGACAAGAGCGAAGCAGGCCTGCACAGAAGAAATCCCCGGGATGACTTCGATCGGATGCTCCGGAAACCGCTTCTTGAGCCACGGAAGCAGACTGTAATAGCCCGGATCCCCGCTCACCATGACGACGACATCATCCTTCTTAAGCGCCTCCTCCAGCCAGTCCGCCAGCAAAGAGAGCTTGCCTGTCACCGGATATGTTTCCTGAGAAGGCTTCGCATAGTCAGAAAGCGCGCGGCGTCCGCCCACGAGGTAGCGAGCCCCCTCGATGGCTTTCTGCGCCTTCGGCAGGATATAGTCCGGATCTCCCGGCCCGATCCCCGCTACGATCAATGTATGCTCCATTGTTCCTCCTCCAGAATCTCCTTCGCATGGCTACTGACTGCCTGCACCGTGCCATCCATCGCCGCAAAAATCACGCCGACCCTGGCCTTACCGAAAATATAGCGTTCCGAGCGCACCTGCGCCCTCTCCGCCATCTGCTGGTAAATCATATCCAGCCCTTCACGATGCACGACCGCTGCCGCGCCATCCGTCGTCGTACAGCACATGATCTCACGCACCGTATCTGTCGATGCCCCATTCATGGCGGCATACGCCGCCATCGTCTCCATACGGCCGTCACTATTGCGATTGTACGTATGGAAGCTGCCTGACGCCACCTTGACCAGCTTTCCCATATGGCCGATGAGCAGCATCTTTTGGAAACCGCCTGCGATGCACTGCTCCATCATGAAGCCGATGTAATTGCTCGTCTCGATGATCGCATCCGCTGGAATACCCATGATCTTCGCCGCCGTCTCACCGATACGGCCGGGACAAAGGACCGCCGTGCGGATCCCGCTCGCATAGACCACCGGCACCTGCGGCGCCAGCGATTTCTTGTACGCCTCCTCACTCATCGGCTTCACGATCCCTGTCGTTCCCAGGACCGAGATCCCGCCGACGATGCCGAGAGAAGGATTCAGCGTCTGCTTTGCCAGCTCCTCCCCCTTCGGGATAGAAACCGTCACGATACAGCCATGATCCTTGCCGATGAGCTCCTCATACACATAACGCAGCATGATCTGCGGGCCCGGATTGATGGCGGGTCGTCCCACCTTCACCTGCAGCCCCGGCTTCGTCACCGTACCGACGCCCTTCCCCGCACGAAGCGTAAGACCCGGCGTATCCACCAGTTCTACGGTCACGACGATCGGCGTCCCATGTGTACAGTCCAGGTCATCGCCCGCATCCTTAAGGCAAGTCGCGATGCCCGTCCGCCCATGCGCCTCGGCCGACTCCACCGGGATCGTGAGCTCCGTCCTTTGCGGCGAAAGGACCGTCACCTGCTTTGGAAATTCTCCTCGCATAGCCAAGATCGCTGCCTTCATCGCCCCCGTCGCCGTTGCGCCGGTGGTATGCCCTTCCCGGAGCGTCTTCGCCATCATTTCCTCTGCGTTCATAACTCCTCCCATACATAAAGGTTCAACGGGTTCATTCGGTTCTCGATGTAACGAAAATGTTGCACCGCACCATTCAGAAAGTGCAGCCTCGTCACACCTGCGAAGCCCTTGCCCCCGCAGAGCCTTCTTATCTGTAATTCACAAACTGCAGATCCGCCGGAATGTCCTGCTGCTTCAGGAACTGGATGCACTCCTGCAGGCAATCCTTATCCTTGCTCGATACACGCACCTCATCCCCATTGATCTTAGCAGCGACCTTGATCTTCGAAGCCTTCACACGCTTCACGATATCCTTCGCCATATCCGAAGAGATCCCGTTCTGCAGCGAGAGCACCTGACGGACCGTCCCGCCGGCTGCCGCTTCCTTCTTCTCTTCCTTCAGATTCTTGAGGGAGATCCCGCGCTTTACGAGCTTTCCATGAATGATATCCTTCACCAGCTTCAGCTTGAAATCATCATCGCCGATCAGCGTGATCTTATCCTCATCGAGAGTGACCGAGCTCTTGCTGCCTTTGAAATCATAGCGCGTACCGATCTCCTTGGACGCCTGATTCACAGCATTTGCCGCTTCCTGCAGATCCGTGCGGCATACCACATCGAATGAATAATCTTTTGCCATTATAGACCTCCTTGGGGGTTGTAGTGACTTAGTGACTAGTGACTGATGACCGGGGATCGAGATCCAATAAGATCCTTCCCCGATGAGCAATATATGAATACCGCTTCCTCGTCCTTCTTTTTTACATACTCTATTATTGTACCATACTTTCCTATGAAATTTGAAAATTTCTGAAAATTTCAAATTCAGCCATACTAAGAAGACACTGATTAAATCATTGTCAGATTTTACTCTTGAATCTTTATACAAGGCAGGGAATCATCTGACACGAATAGCGAACCATGTAAGGAAGGTGATGACGAAGCCATGTATAAAGCTCCTTCTAAAACCTGCCTCTACCATGGGATCAGCATTTCCTTACATAATCATAAAAAAAGTTGGCAGAAAAAGTCTTTAAGTCTTTTCTGCCAACTTTCATATTTACGCCAGAATAAATGCGGTCGTCAAACCCAGCTTATTTCTTCTGTGCGTCTTTTTCTGTTGCGTCTTTTGCTTTCGTCTGCGCTGCGCGGAGATCCGCGATTGCAGCCTTCAGCTCTTCTACTTCCTGACTAAGAGCACTGATCTTTTTCTCCATAGCAGCTTTGGAAGCCGGTGCATGGTTGCTCTGACCGAGTTTCAGGCTTACGCCTGCATTCACCATATTTTCTCCATTGCCGAAGCTGCCACCGACAGAGAACATCGTGTCTTCATTCGGGCGATAGTATGCACCGAGAGCCACGGCACTTGCACCACTGTAGTTGCCATAGCCTGCTGCAAAGTCCCACTTATCCTCCGGGTCAAAATCGAGTGGATGGAGTGCGGCGAGAGCAGCTGCCCCTGCACCGACCTTATTCACACGATTGTCCAGCTTATCGATTGAATTACCAAGAAGCGAAATATTGCTAGCATTATCCTTTACCAGCTGATTTGTCGCATACAGCTGTCCGCCATTCACAGCATCCTTGGAGCCAGCAGTGACTGCGCCTGCTGCTACGCCGGTTACTTTGCCGTCTTTATCAATAGCAACTTTTGAATTGATGACGGTGTTTCCATCCTGCATATAAATGGAAGCGCCTTTACCATTCACCATTCCTGCTACTCCGGAATCACCATACAGCGCGATTTTAGCCGCACCATTGGAAATGATATTACCACTGACGTTGATACCAGCAAGCTGAGCTCCCTTATCTGCAATAATGTGGTCCTTGGTCGCGATAGAGCCAGTTGCCTCAATCGTCCCATTTGTTCCGCTAATGCTGACGTTGTTGCCAGTAAGTTTCCCCAGGAGAACATCATCATTCAGGCCAACTTTATAAATCTTCTGCCCGTTGACTTCTGCTTCTTCTACTTTGATGTTGCTGCCATTGACAACCTTGCTATGCTTGGCCGCTTCGGTTGCTACTGCATGGAGCTGGCTGCCATTTACCGCATCGGTAGAGCCAGCAGTGACTGCGCCTGCTGCTACGCCGGTAATCTTGCCTCCTTCACTAATCGTTACTTTCCCAAGCTGAGCTCCCTTATCTGCAATAATGTGGTCCTTGGTCGCGATAGAACCAGTTGTCTCAATCGTCCCATTTGTTCCGCTAAGGCTGACGTTGTTGCCAGTAGGTTTCCCCAGGAGAACATTATCATTCAAGCCAACCTTGTTAATCTTCTGCCCGTTGACTTCTGCTTCTTGTACATTGATATTGCTGCCATTGACAACCTTAATGTCCACTGCTTGTGCCTCGCTCATTCCCATAACGCCAGTAAGAGCCAATGCAGCTAAAAAAGCGGCAGCACATGTACGTGCACGGGTTCCTTTTCCATATTTTTTCGCAATTTTGTAAATCCGATTCATGATATATCCTCTCTTCCCTTTAAATACAGTGTAATATGATGATCACAGACTCTCTTTCCTAAGAATTAGAAAAAACAACAAAGAGGTACCCCCACCTTTCTTCAGTTTCTCAGCATTCCTTGATTTCTTCAGTTATTTCATGAAGAGCTAACCAAAAAATCTTGATCATACAATAGTGATTAAGGTTTCATGTTTACTCGAAGCCCTAAACTATATATAAATAGTACCTCCCCCCCGAATTTCGTCAATATCTATATTTTTTTTTAGGCGTAATAGAAGTTCATAAAAAAGGAAGAATCACCTTTTATCTCCTGCTGCATGATTGCATATTCATTAAAAAGTCAGTATAAGCCATCATTGTTTTGTAATTTTTGGAAAAAACTTATAAAAGCATTGTCAAACTTTACTTTTATTTCCCTAATAATACATGTTAAAGAAACACTGAATAAATCGTTGTCAGGTTTTACTCTTGGATTCTTATATATGGCGAGGAATAAAACTGACACGAATAGCGAGCTCTTTAAGGAAGGCTATGACGTAGCCATGTATAAAAATTCCTGTAAAAGATGACTCTGCGATTGAATCAGCGTTTCCTTAGTTGTTTGAACCATGCAACTTGACAACAATCATACATCTATTCCTTTTAGTATCCCTTATGGGTTCGTAGTCAGCTACTATTTCATTCCTGCCATCGCATAGAAATAGTACGCTAGCAGCAAGGCTAGAAGGTCATGTCCTTTATTTAGTTCCACCATTCTTCCAGCCGCTACTTTCATGATGACATATGCAATGAAAGCGACGGAAATGCCATTCGCTCAGAAATATCATCAGAACCAACGCGGTGAGTACCGCTCCCTGCGGCAGACCAGCCTCCGCCATCATGCACGGAACAACGGCCAGTACATACCCCATCGTAGCGAAAATCGTCAGCCCAGCGATCACCTCCGTACCGATATCTGTATGAAGTTCGCGCAGATGAAATCGATGCTCACTATACGACTGTAAAAAAACCACCGAGATACTCACTCAGTGGTTTTTACATGCGTTCAAGCGAACTTTATTTTTCTTCTTTCTCTCCGAGCTGTTTTTCCAGACGGCGGATCTTTTTCATCAGCTCCGGCAGATGCGAGAGTGCAGCCTCGACTCTCCCCCACTGGGCGTGGGTCCTCGCCGGATAGCCCAGGTAGGTGCCTGGTGTCTTGATGGTGCCGATGATGCCTGTCTTGCCCCCGAAGACAGCGTTGTCACAGATGGTGATATGGCCATTCACGCCGGTCTGTCCGGCCATGATGACGTGATCGCCGACCTTGGTGCTTCCGGCGATGCCGACCTGCGCGCAGAGGAAATTATCTTGGCCGACCTCGACATTATGTCCCAGATGGCAAAGGTTATCGATCTTGGTGCCGCTGCCGACGATGGTATTATTCATCGCACCGTTGTCGACGGTGGAGCAGGCACCGATCTCGACGTCGTCTCTGATGACAGCGCGGCCGAGCTGGCGGATGTGATGGTGGTGGCCTGCCTCGTCAGTGGAGAAGCCGAAGCCCTGACCGCCGACGACAGCATGCGCACGAAGGACGACGCGGTCGCCTAAGATGCTGTTTTCATGTACGACGGCTCCCGGATTCAGTTCGCAGTCTTTGCCAAGCTTCGCATACTTTCCGATGTAGCAGTACGGGTAGATGACACAGCCGTCTCCGATCTCAGCGCCTTCTTCGATGACGGCATACGCCATGATGGTGACGTCTTTGCCGATCAGGGCTTTTTCACTGATGACGGCAGTCTCATGGATGCCAGGTTCCCATTTGTTTTCCGGACGGAAAACTTCGATGAGTTCGCCAAAGGAGCGGCGGGCATCGGGGACGACGATGAGATTCTTCGTGTAGTGGGCAGGGAGTTCATCGACCAGGATGACACCTGCCTGCATTTCTTCGATGTGCTCAGCGTAGACACCGCGGGCAAAGGTCACCTGCGACGGACCTGCGCTTTCTGCGCTGGCGACGTCGTCGATCAAGACCGTGCTATCTCCATAGAGAGTGCCGCCGATCAGGGCAGCGATTTCACCTGCTGTTTTTTTCATGATGGACCTCACTTGGATGCGGACGAAGCAGCGCCGGATGCCGCTTTCGATGTGCCATCGATCTTGGCCATCACTTCATCGGTGATGTCGACGGCACCGCCGGGTACGGCTCTCTTATGCATGACGATACCGATGCCCTTTTCTTTCGCGATCTGGGCTGCCTGAGACTCGACCATGGACTGGATCTGTTTCTGTTTGCTCTGGATGAAGATCATGCGCTCCTGCTGAGCGGACTGGACTTTCTTCTGCATGTCTTCATCGGAGAGTCCGCTCTGGGAGTCCTGATCCAGGCGGTCTCTGATTTCTTTATCTTTATCGTTGATTTCTTTCTCGATAGACTGGATCTTCGGAGAGGAAGCTTCCAGCTTCTGGTAGTCGATGACTGCCACTTTATGTTCACTGCCGCAGCCTGCAAAGGCGAGTGCTGCGCCAATGAGTCCTACACAGGCCAGTTTTTTCCACATAGCCATTCGATTTCCTCCTACTTGGTGATATTGACTATACGATTCACCATATCCCCCGTCACGTCTTCGGCGTGGATATTGGCTTTGTATTTCGAGAAGATCATGGAAAGGTGCTTGTCAGAGGCCTCGCGGGCAGCTTCTTTCCGGATGTCTTCCATAATTTCTTTTTTGACGGCGGCCATCTCTTTCTGCTTGGCATCGATCTTCTGTTGCCAGTCTTCGTTCCACGATGGGTCGATGGGGTCTTCTGAAAGAGGCTCATCGACGTTCGTATCCTGAGAGAGGTTCTGCTTGATGTCTTTCGCGGTCTTCTCTGAAAAATCAGCGAGCTCCTTCGATGCCTTTTCTTTTGCCTCTTTCATCGTTTTCACTTCGTCCTCTGTCCAGCCGATGGTATCCATCTGGCGACGCTCGGTGCGAAGATCCATCAGATCATGGAGACGCTGCTTGACGTCTTCCTTTTCGGAGCCGGTGACGCCGAGGACGGTGAGCTTCATTTGGAGATTCGCCATCTCGGCGCGCTCTTCGTCAGTGAGGCCATCGGGCGTGAAGGTTCTGTCCTTCTTGTGCGCTTCGCTGATGGTCTTGTAGAGTTTTGCAAGGCCGTCATTCAATTCGTCTTCTTTTGCCTTGACCTTCGTCTTCCACTCATTTTCGGCAGCCATGCGCCGGCTCTGATCGGAGAGCGCGGCCTTGATGTGCTGCTGCTGGGATGCGATGTGAATGAGCTTGTTTCGTTCATTCTGGTACTGATCAAGGAGATGGTTGTACTCAGTCTCGAGGCGGAAATATGTACTGTATTTCGGATGGGCTTTCACAAGGGTCTCCAAGTCCACCACGCCGTAGGAAACGGCAGGTGGCGCCGGCTCTTCGGTTTTTTTATCGCTGCATCCGCTTACCGCCAGGGAGCACGCCACGAGGAGGGCAGCCGCCATGGTGTATACACAGTTTCTATATTTCATGAGACGTCCTTATTTTTTGCTTTCAGAGGAAGCTGCGGATGCTGCGGAAGAGGAAGCAGCGGAAGAAAGAGACTTCGAAAGGGAATCGGTGACTTCCTTCGTGATATCTGTGCCGCCGTAAATGACAGCGGATTTATCGACAACAAGAGCAAGGCCCTTCTTGGATGCGACGGACTTCACAGCGCCGGTCACCTGATCATCCATGTCCTTCTCGATAGCCTGTCTCTTCTGATTGAACTGCTGCTGCATGTCAGCGAAGAGTTTTTCTTTTTCCGCATCACTCATGCCTGCTGACTTCGCATCGAAGTCTTTCTGCATTTCATCTGCCGTTTCTTTCATCTTCTGCTGGTAGTTCGCTGCGAGGGTGCTGTTCGCGGAGATCACTTCCCTCTGGTCAACAACGCCGATGTCAGAGGTCGGAGCGGCATTCGCTGTATCACCCATGGATACCACCGCCATCGCTGCCACTGAGGCGATGAATACGCCAGCCAAAGCGAAGGAAAAAATCTTTACGTTTTTCTTGTTCCCAAGAGTTGTCATCATGATAGGTTACTCTCCTCTTTTATAAATTGGCAATCAGCCGGAGCCATTTGCCTTCTTCATCATTATACACATATTCGATCGTCATGTAATTATGGATCTTATAGGAAAATCCATATTCATTCTCTTTTTTCTTACAATCACGGTCATAACGCAGGGCGAAGCTTTCGCCGAAAGGGATCTGAGCAAAGGCATGGTGGCTGTTTTCTACAAAATCATACTTATAGCCCAGATCCATGACGCGCCCGAAGTGATGGTACCAGCCGCCATAGACATTCCAGTCGACGGGGCCGGGGTAGAAGCGGGCCTCGCCGAAGATCACATTGTTCCTGCCCACGAAATGCCCGAGCATGCCTTCGATCGCCGTATTGCGATTTCCATCGCGCCCGGCATCCATCCATGCTTCCGTGCGGATGATCCAGTGATCGGTCAGTGCATCGACTTTGAGTTCTGTGATCTCTCCCGGGTAAAGATAGGCCTTTGTCTCTATGCCATACTTTTCAATGAAGGGGTCCTTGGCGAGGATGTCATTCATCGAGGCAGCCAGATCCTTCTGATGGCGGGCGACAAACGCAAGCGGGAGCCCTTCAAGGCTTCGAAGGGCATGCTCCGTCTCATTCACCGCGCGCAGCATCAGGAGGCGCGGAATGGTGGTCTTGTGCAGGGTGAGCTTTCCGGTACGAACGATCGTCCCCTGCGGAATGAGGGAGATCCGCACTTTTGTCTTCTCCCCCGAGGTCACTTCGAAGTTGGCAGTAAATTCCGGAAGGATCTCCTTAAGAAGCTCTCGCCCGGCAGACTCAGAGACACTCTCCGCCCAGCCGACCGAATCGACGGGAAGCCCCGAGAGGAGCTGACTCATAAGGAGCGGTACACCGGCGCTGTCCTTCTTCACCAGCGCTGCCGCTTCCGGAGACAGATTCCCGTAGTCGATCTCGGTCTCCACCTCGCGGATCATCTGCCCGACGGGAGTGAGCGATACATGAAGCGCTGTCTTTTCTCCATAAGCGGCAGATATATCATCCACCACATAGCCCACGACTACGCGGTTCACGATGTCCGCAAGGACCTTATCGTACTCGCTCTCGTGCGAGCGAAAGAGGCTCTCATCCTTGCCGACAAGGATGCGGTTTCCTATGGCAGAAATGCTCGCCGTGATCCGCTTCTCCACAGCGGGCGGCATGCCGCCCGCTCCCGTGACGGAGACGCTCACTTCACGGATCGGCGCCGCATCTGCCCCGGCGGGAAGCAAGAATGACGAAACGAGCAGGGCAAGACCTGCTCGAGTCATCGAATGAAATAAGGAAGAATGCATGGCTCCTCCTTTGGAAAATCAGTGGATAGCTAGGGAAACGCTGATTAAATCGCAGAGTCGAATTTCATATGTTTTTTTATACATAGCTTCGTCATCATCCTCCTTAAATAGCTCGCTATTCGCGTCAGATGATTCCTTGCTCTGTATAAAAATCCAAGAATGAAATCTGACAACGATTTAATCAGTGTTTCCCTAGCAGAATGCGTCCAGGTTCCGCAGGTGCAATGGATTCAGCAGGTGCCACGGAGAACATTCCCGAACCCGCCTGCGCCCCTGCGGGCACCTCCTTCCACAGGAAAGCGGGAAAAATCGGAGCTGCGGCGCTTGATGTATGTTGCGCCGCACCACCATTTCTCATTTCGCACTCAAATCAGAACTGTGTGCCGAAGCTGAAGTGGAATTTATTCTTATCCCCGTGGCCATAGTCAAGACGGATCGGTCCGATCGGTGTCTGGAGACGCAGGCCTACGCCGCAAGACCACTGGAAGCCATCATCATCTTCATACCACGGGATCTGTCCGTTATCGATGCCCCAGGTGCTGCCGCCATCAGTGAAGAGGACGCCCTGCACTTTCTTGGCGATCGGGAAACGATATTCCAGCGTCGCCGCGTACATTTTCTTGCCCTTGAACTGGTCATCCTCATAGCCACGAAGCGTATTCGAACCACCGAGATCGAAGAGATTTCCGTAGGAGACATCGCCGTCGATGTAGCCGCCCTGCAGACGGAGCGCAAGGATGTGACCATTGCCGAGCCCCTTGTAGAAGCGGCCTTCTGTCGTAAACTTGTAGAAATCATAGTCACCGCCAAGGCCATGTCCGCCCCACTGGGTAGAGAAGGAGATGCGGCGGCCCTTGCTGGCATTGAAGTAGTTATCGCGGTTATCGAAGACATGCGTAAAGGTGAAGCTGTTCGTGGTACCGAAGTTCTCCATGATGGCTTTGTACCAGTCATCGCTATAATCCTTTTTGGTATGTCCCTTATCGGTTGCTACGCTGCCCCATTCGAAACCGTCATGGTCATCGTATTCTTCCTTCGCACTTTCAAAGGTGAAGTAGTTCGTGCGATATTCGCCATTCTGACGTCCCCAGGTGAGGTTCCAGCCGCTTCTTCTCTTATCGTATTCTGCGACGGTATCGCCATTCGAATCATAGTCATCGTATTCATAGATACGGTTGAAGATGGAAGCACCGAGGGAGTCACCGTTGGAATTGATCCACGGGCGGGTATAGGAGATGGTATAGTTTTTGCCGTTGCCGGCGCCGCCGAATTCCCAGTGGAAATTGACCTTATCGCCTGTGCCGCGGAAGTTCGTATCACCGAGCTCAATGATACCGACCGTACCGTCAGAGTCCGAGTAGCCGGCGCCGACAGTGATGACGCCGGTCTTCTGCTCGACAACGTCGATCTCGATGACGACATTGTGTTCATTTTCTTTGCCGGGGAGCAGCTTCATGTTGACATCTTCAAAGTAGCCCAGATTATAGAGTCTTTCCATGGAGCGGCTTGCCTGGAATTTATTGAAAGGCTTGCCCTTCTTCATCTTGAGTTCGCGGAGGATGACTTTGTCCTTCGTCTTATCATTGCCGACGAGCTGGATATCTTCGATGACACCTTCGGAAATATGGACTTTCAGGATGCCCTTCGGCGTCACTTCCACATTCGGGATGGAGACGAGCATGTAGCCCTGCTTGAGGTAGGCATCTTCGATCTCCTTGAGCTTCTGGTTCACGAGGACGAAGTTCAGGACGCTGCCCTCCGGCACCTGCAGGATGGACTTCAGGTAGTCAGAGGTGAAGATCGTATTGCCGGTGAATTCCACATCACGAACGATGGGATTTGCCACAAGACCATAGGTGAGGTCCACGCCTTCGGGGATTTCCTTGAAATTCGGACGGATCTGAGAGAAAACACCTGTCGAGCCAAGAGATGCCACATCATTGCGGATGCCCTCAGCCGTGACGGTGCTGCCCGGTTTGCTCTGCAGAAGAGGAGACAGCTTCGTCTTGACTTCTTCCGGGATCCCGTCGAAGTCGACATGCGCGATGGTCTTGCCTGTATGTGCTTCGATGGCTGCGTCATCGTCCACCGAAAGATAGAGCGAGGCATCGCCCACTGCGACGGTCTGGTGGGATTCCTTCACTTCCATGGATGGTTCCGCTTTTTCCGTCTGGTCGGAGATCTCACCTGTCTTGCCCGCTTCCTTACCGCTCTTCACGTCGATCATGGAGCTCTGGGACATGCCGTTCTGGGAGCCGGTCATCTGCGGTGCTTCCGCAAAGACGTCCGCGCCGGAAAGCGCAAGCAGGATCGCAGAGGCAAGCAGTGCTTTCTTATATGTTGCTGTCATCGTAAATTCCTCCTCATGTACTGGATGGTGAATTTCTATATATTTATGGAAATACAGATGGGTATCTGGCATACTTGCCAAAACGTGTGATTTCCTTAAATAACATTGGGATTGATGGATTCAGTGCAGGACGGAAGCTCCTAAAGGGGAGACCCTTCGAGCCTCTGAAATCCTTCTTATCATTAATTCCCTCTGAGCGCCCTTCCCGCTTCGCCTACGACACGCTGGATCTCCTGATCCGAGAGAGCAGGGGCGGCAGGCTTCGGAGCAGCAACCTTTATGGGAGCCGGCGCGGGCGTCATGACGACGGGCGCTGCTTTAGCAGACGGCACCACCTCGGGATCTGGCTTTGACGGATCCATTTCCACCGGTTCTGTCGTGACAGTCTCTGCAGATACCGAAGGGACCTCTTCGGCTTTCTTATCCGCTTCCTCGACTGGCACAACCGCCGCATCCGGTGTCGTGACTGCTGTTTCTACCGGTCTTACCGGAGTAGACGCAGGTGCAAAAAAATTGTCCTTCAAAAAAGAGGCGCCGAGGAAAAGCAATCCTGCCACAGCCAGCGCGCCGCCGCGAAGCAGCCACTTCCGCCGCGGCGAAGTCCCTCTCACCTCTTTCAGGCGCTGCATCTCTGCCTGCGCCATGATGAGATTCATCTCGCCTGTCAGTTCTTTATGATTGGAATAGGAATTCTCTGCCTTTTCCAGCCACCTCTTCACTGACTTCACTCTCTTCAGCGTATCTCCTGACATACTGCCTCCTGCGCAGGAAATCGAAGTCTTTCCGTTTTCCTGTCAACCACTGGTTACATGACTCTTACTATATAATCAGTGTTTTAGAAGAACAAGTGAACATCCAAAATTATTATTTATTTCACATTTTCTTGTATTTTCAAGCATTCTTGCAGAAATGCGCGTGTTTTTAGGCTGGAATGATATGTTTGACAGGGTCCGAGGAGCAGAGATCCGATTTCTGTTCCATCTTACTCTTTCCGATAGGTTCAGCGGGGCAGCGAGACGATGCCGAAAATGGGATCGCAAGAAGCGCTATGCCACGTCGTCCCCTATTTTCTCTCATGGATCAGCTTCGAGAGCATCCCGCGCAGACGCCGGATGCCGCGTTTCTCGAGGCGGTAGACGTAGGCCTGGCTGACACCCATGGCATCAGCGGTCTCAGCGGCGGTCTGCTCCGCAAGGTAGACCGAGCGGATGACATCCTGCTCTTTGGCAGAGAGTCGCTGCACTGCCTCATCGACTGCCGCATGCAGCGATTCACGGTCGGCACTTTCGAAGGCTATATCCGGGATGGCTTGCGTGAGGAAGACCTTCTCTTCCTCCCCGTCCTCGAGAAGGATCTCCTTTTTATTGGCATTCAGGAAATTCAGCATGCGTCCGCGGATGCGATGGATGGCATACAGGGAGAAGGCGACACCGGCCAAAGGATCATAGCGCTCGACTGCCTCCATGAGCCCTACCGTGCCTTCCTGAATAAGGTCCATCGTCACCGCCTCCTGCAGACCGTACTTGACGGCCTCCTTGAAGACAAGCGGCTGATAATTCTCGATCAGACGCTGTCGCGCGTCGATCTCCTCTTCCTCTTTGTATTCTTTCCAAAGTGCCTGCTCTTCCTCCCGGCTGAGCAAGGTCACACGGGACAGGCAGGCTTTGTATTCTTCGAGCATAATAATGGGTACTCCATGTCAATGGGATTTCGCGAAATAGACCTTCCCCTCCTGTCAGCGCTGAACGGAAAATGCGTTGCCGGATCATTGGCGCATTCTTCCGTGATCTAAGAGGAAAGTCGTTGGCTTGACAAGCGGCGAATGGGAAAATGAGTTCGCGCCGAAGGATTCCGGCGAAGCCGCACCTCCTCCCCGAGCCCATCAGGCTTAGGGACTAAAATTTAAAGCTCCAATCGCTGCCGATGTAACTATCGTGATTACTATTATACCACGATGAGAGACCGACGCGCGAATTCAAATCATAATGGAAGCCCAGACTCTTTTCCTCATTATTCACTCCCATGGTCGCAGTCAGCATGAAATCATTGAAGAGGTACTTCCCGATCTTGATGTAGTAGTAGCTGTCATTGTTATCATCGATGTTGTCATAGTAGTCTGTCAGGTTCGACGTGATGCTGATGAGGTCAAGGCCGATCTTATCTGCGAGGAAGTCCTGCATTGTATTCCCGAAGAGCATGGTGAGGCCGGCATTGAAGAGCGCCCCCTGCATCGAGCCATCCTTATCCTTGGTCGGATCCTGATGGAGCGTCAGCAGCATGATGATCTGCGAATCATTCAGTGCGGGATCACTGTGGAAGGTCGTCTTCATATCACCGGGCAGTCCATCCAGCTCGGCTTTGATATTGTAATGACCGACCTTGGTATCGGCACGCGCATGGATGACAGGCAGGAAGGAGCCGGGGGTACCGCCCCAGACAGCATTGGCCTGATCGATCTTGAATTCCGTGGTATTGATCTTGACCGTTCCTTTTTCTACATTCACGCGGCCCGTCATGATCGGTTCACGGAAATGGCCCATCATCGAAATATTTCCTTTGATCATGAGGTCATAGAGCGAGCTGCTGTAGAGCCGTACATTGTCTCCGATGGCTATGTCGATCTTCGTCAGGAAATTGGCCGACGACTCACCGCTCTCCGAAAGGAGAGCGAGCGGCACTTCGCAGGTCGCATCGTGGATAGAGATCTTGCCAGTGACACCGAGCTGATCCATGAATTCACCCAGTGAAAGGTCAGCATCGACGGCTCCTTTGTAATAGGCAGAGTCGATGGAAGGGGTATGCATATGCACTTCCCCATCATAATGCGTGATCGCCTTTTCTTTCCAGTCGGCAGAGCCTTTCGCAGTGACGCCGCCGCCGCCGAAGGAGGCACTGCCGTCAAATATCACGCGATGTCCATCAAATCGTAAGGACAGATCGATCGGCTGAATGACTTCATTCATGGTCATAAGACCGAGCGCCCCATTCTTTGCTGAGATGCTGCCCTTAAGCTCCGGGTCACGATAGTCACCGACAAGTTGTACATGCCCCTTGATCGGGCCGCTCGCACTTGTCACGGCCTTACCGAAGAGAGCCAGAATATTCATATCTGCCTGATCGAGATTGAAATCAACAGAAAGCGGCACTGCCTCATCGGTGGTGCTGCCGGTGAAAAGATTGCCGGGGAGTATGCCCTTGGCACTTGCACGATAGTTTCCCTTCGATACCAGTGCATTTTGCAGCGTCACGACATTGCTCTTGGCATTTGCCATCAGAGAGAAGCTGTCAAAGCCGATTTCTCCGTAACTCGGATGCTCGATACCGATCGAGATGTCTGCTTCCGGCGATGTCTTATTTCCGCTGAGAACAACTCCGGCCGTCAGACGACCGCCCATCCGTATGTCATTTCGTCCCAATACCTGCGGCAGCCAGGATATCTCCATGTCTTTGGCTGCGAACTGGATGGCGAGCTCCCCATCGCTATTCATAGAGCCTTCTGCTGCGAGCAGTCCATCTCCTACAGGAAGATGAAACTTACGGATCGAGAGCGCCCCATTTAGGTAGGAGAAATCGATCGCTCCCTGACCGACGGGTGTATCCCCCAGATGCCCTCCCAGGAAATCTGCTTTGAAGTCGATGCTGGGGTTTTCCAGAGTCCCTCCGATCTGCATGCCGCCATTGACAGCACCATCCGCAGCGGACTCAGGCAGCTTGAAAAGACGCATGATTTCCTTGATATTCCATTCCTTAAATCGAAGGAAGCCCTGCAGAGCATGGGAATCCATGTGATAGCTGCCTCTCCATTCGAAATGGCCATTCTTCTGATCGAATATACCGTCATCAAGGCTTACGACATGGTTCTGATAATAGATACCGGCAGACGCCATATAAATGGCAGTGCCGCCGACTGAAATCTGCCTGGAGGAGATCGTCCCTTCAAAGACCGGATCTTCCATCGTTCCGGATACATGCCCGCGCATATTGACCTTGCCGTCTGCTCCGCGTCCCGGAAGCATCCGCGAAAGGCTGATGTCATTGAGTGACACATCCATATCGATCATATCCGGCTTCACCGTACCGCTCACGATGGCTGTACCATCGTAGATATAGGCGAGGCCGTTTTTCAGGGTGATGTCATTTCCATCATAGGTATATTCGCCGGAGACGCTCTGGAAAAGCTCACCCATGACCGAACCGTCGAAGGCCAGAAAATCGCCTTTCACCTGCGGCGCTTCCATCGTGCCAGTGACGGTCATTGTATTTTCGACCCATCCCGTCACCGGGTAGTCCTCTCCGGCAAGTGCAAGCAGTTTCTCGATGCGTGTCTTGTCGGTATCGATGGTGAGTGAGAGAGGGTGCGGTGCAAAGAGACCGACGGTCCCCTTCACGATATGCTTGCCGTCCGGCCCTTCCCAGCGAAGCGAGGTGATAGTCGCCAGCTGATCTCCCAGCGATACATGTCCTTCGATACGGTCAAAGGAGATGCCACGGATCTCCCCATCCTGCGCTGTGAAGTCTGCCGCGCCGTATGGATCCTCTCTGCTCCCGCTGACTACGAACCAGCCGGAGAGACGTCCGGCCATATCCATTCCCGAAAGGCCGGAAAGCGTAGAAAGGTCGATGGACGATACCTCGCCCGAGAGCGAGAGAGACGGCCCATATGTCCCCTTCACGGTGAATGCGCCTTCGCCAGATGTGCCTGTCAGATACGCGATATCCATCACGCCGCCGCGCGAAGTCGCCTCCCCCGAGAGGGTGTCCATGGACATCCCATCATACGAAAGATCCATGCCATAGAAAACACCATGCCAGTCACCATCCCGGTAACTGCCAAAGCCGGAAACCTTGCCGGCTGCCATATTCTCATACGAAACACCCGTGCCATCCATTTCTCCGGAAGCCATTTCCAGAGACAGTGCGCCTTCCTTATAGGTGCCCTTCGCCTTCCCCGATCCGCTTACAATGCCGGAAGCGGAAATCCCGACCGGAAGAGAAGAAAGGTCGATATGCTCTCCGGCTGCTTCGCCTTCGAAGGCCCCGCTTGTCATAGTATATGAGCCTTCGCCGATCAGAAGACCGCCCGCCATCTGTGCCTTCAGATAAGGGATCGAGATCCGATCCTCTCCATAGACAAAGCGCACATTCGCCTCTTTGACAGAAAGATCCTCATATTGCCCATCCTTCACATGGGCTTCGCCGGACACGAAAGGATCTCCCATCGTCCCCGAAATATCTACGCCGCCGGAAACGACTCCGGTGACGCCTTTCTCCGGCAGCAGCTCTTCCGCCTTGATATCCTTCAGAGTCACATGTCCCATCAGGATCGGATCGTCCACGTCAAAAAGGACCTTCGCATCCCCGGTGAATGTCTGCCCATTGACCTTTACGGCTGCTTCGGTGATGACAGCTTCACCATTTTCAATATCAAAAAAGGCTGCTCCGTCAGCCAGAATAAAATGATCATAGCGAAGAGCAGCATCTTTGATAGAGCCTTGGACATGATAAGCGACAGCGCCATCACTTTTCCAGATCTTGGCGCTGGTCACCTGTCCTGTCCCTTTGTCTATATCAAGTTTTGAAGAAATCTGTGGGAACTGCTCTAAGAGCGGCTTCAACGAGGTCAGGGAAACCGGATCCGTTTCCAGACTGATTTCCATGTTATTCGTATTCGTGTACTTCACGTCTCCCTTGAAATGGCCGTCAAATGCCTCACCCGCAAAAGAGCCTGTGATCGTACCCTTGCTGTCCCAGCCGAGCGTGCCTCCCAGCGAAGTGAAATCATACGAACCAATATCCGGTGCAGAGATGGAAGCCTTCCCGTCCTTCACGATGACCTGTCCTGTGAAAGTACCGTTGTCCGAAGAGTCCGATGGTTTTAGAATCTTCTCTACATTCCACAGTCCATCTTCCGTCTTGGCGAGATGGACCTCCGGATCCTCAATAGTCACCGTCTTCACGACATCAGCGATGCCGCCGTCTTTGAAAGCATAGTTGTACAGCGCAGAAGCAGACCATCCGATCGCCAAAGAGGGCGACTTGAACACAACCTCTCCTTTCGCGTCCTTCAGCTCCAGGTCGGTGAAGGAAAGATCATAGTTCGGATCCAGATCCATCATGGTCCACGTCAGGGTGCCATTGAGGCGCTCCCCTGCCGCGTCTTTGATGACCGGTTCCAGATTCTGTGTGATGATCGGACGGATCAGCAGATAAATGATACAGAGCATGACGAAAATAAATGCTGCGATACCATTGATCCACCATTTGATTCTGCTAGCCAAGGTAGTATCTCCAAAGAAAAATAAAGTTTCAAGGTTCAGGGTTAGCCCCGGGGGCGTGCCGCCCCTTGCTCGGGGATGAAAGGGTGGAAACCGGTTCTATAAGTTCAAAAGGTTCAAAGGGGGTTGGTGCGGCGCATAAAAAATCAGAAGCGCCGCGGAGTATAAACAGGGCGATGCCCGAAGGTCAGCGATTAACAGGCTTCCCATTTATGGTTTCCTGACATCATCCTTTTGACCGCGAATGACAAAGATTTCTCGCTTCGCTCGAAATGACGATATGCGAGTCTGATGTCTCCCAGTCACTAGTCACCAGCCACCAGTCACTAAAAATTACGCTTTTGCAAATTCCGGGTGAATGACAGCCGGTACGCCCATCGCATGTTCCAGCGTAGCGAGACCGATGTTGTAGTTGTAGAGCGCGGTGATGTAGTTCGTTCTCGCAGTATTGAGGGCGAGTTCTGCATCGAGGACATCCAGGTTGATGCCGACGCCGCTGCTGTAGCGGACCGTTGCGATCTTATAGGCTTCTTCTGCCTGAGCGACCGATGCTTCGGCAGCGCGGATCTGTTCTTTATAAGAGAGAACATTCAGGTAGTCCTGACGGACTTCCAGCTCGATCTTTTCTCTCGCCTGCAGGAGTGTTTCCTGTGCCGTCTTGACAGCGGCATCCGCTTTCTTCACTGATGCCTGGGTAGCGCCGCCATCCCAAAGCGACCAGGAAAGCCCGCCCTGGACAGCCCAGTCATCTTTATCGACCGCCGTCACGCTGGCTTCTTTCCAGCTGTATCCGCCACCGACGCTGACTGTCGGGAGATAGCCTGCCTTTGCAGAGCGAAGAGAGGCCTCAGCTGCCTTTACGCCATAGTCTGCTTCGACGAGTTCCCAGCGGTATTTCTGCGCCATCAGAATGGCCTGTTCCATGGTAAGGTCAAATTCCGGTTCCGGGAAATTCTTATCCAGCGTGTTCAGCGTCGTATTCATCGGGACACGCATGATATTGTTCAGGTTCGCTTCTGCGACATCACGGGTGTTGTCCGCTGCGATGCTCTTCTGCTTCGCATTGGCGAGCGATACATTGGAAGACAGTACGTCCAGCTTAGCCACGATGCCGGCATCGAACTGCTGCTGTACGTTATTCAGATGGCTTGCATAGTCAGTGACAGACTGTGCCTGCACTTCAGCGAGCTTGACCGCTTCGAGGTACTGGTAGTACGCCTGCACGGCCGCGAGCTTCGTATCCGCTTCTGTCTTGTAGACATCAAGATCTGCGATGTTTTTCTGATAGCGTGCGGCATCGATCGCACCTTCTACCTTGCCGAAGGTCCAGATCGGCCAGGAAACATTGATCCCCTGGCTGTAGCCATGGTTGGAGCTCTGCGTGCCTAAGGCAGTAGTGACTACCTGTGTCGGATACTGATTTCTTTGCCAAGAGTAGCTGACGGACGGATTCTTCTTGGCTGCCGCTGCGCTGACATCGGCTTCCGCTTCTCTTCGTTTTAGCTCTGCGAGTGTGATGTCGCGGTTATTCTGAATGGCAGTCGTGACCGCGCCTTTGAGGTCGATATCCATAGCCACTGCTTCCGGAGCTGCCGCTTCTGTGATGGAAGACGCCAGATTCTTCTGGAGCAGCATGTTATTGAAGTTCACATCTTTATTCGCTACCGTCTGATTCATCTGAGCCTCGATGGCTTTCTGTGTGATCGACGGATCCGTCATGATCTTCGTCTGAGATCCTTTTGCTTCTGCGCCGAGCCCGCAGGAAAGGGCAAGCACGATAGAAGCAGTCAGAATTTTGCAGGTCATTGTATTCATTCAACATTCATCCCTTCTAGACAGATGTCTTTGTTGTCATTGTATCCAGACCGCCCCTTTTGGGGGCGCTGTTTTCATTTAATAATTGTATCCCACACCGATGTACTCTCCGCCGCCGCGGTTATTATGCGGGAAAATGGACTGTCCGGTCAGGAACAGATTCGGCGTAAGAGCATACTGTCCGCGCAAGCGGACAGAGAGATCATTGGGGTCATACACATCTACGGAGAATTTCCACCGCCCGGACGCATAGTCCGCGCCAGCGCCGATCTTGTTTCGAATGATACCGGCATGTACACCATAGTCCCCTCTCATACGACCATAGAGCGCATCATAGACCGGATCATTTCCCATGGATTCTATCCCCAGAAGGCCATAGGAGTCTTTCCCCACGCGGAGGAAGAGATTCGGCGAGAAATCGTCCTTCTTAGTATTATATAACAATTCGCCGGAAACAGATACATCAAAATCACCATTTCCCTGCATAAATCCATTTATTTTCCCGGAAATCTCTTTGGCATTCTGAGAGATTTCCTTCGCATTCTCCGATGCCACGACCATATTGTCCATGATCCTGCGCACATCGCCGGTGGCTTTGCCGTCTCCATTCAGCTGATACAGCATCTGATTCACCTGCGAGGTGATGCTCTGGATCTCACTCGCTGTCTGTATCCCCTGCGCGGTCAGGATGGCGAGATTTTCGGAAATCGCATCAAAATTATTGATGCTGTTCTTCACATGCTTCTGCGAAGAGGGGTCTGCGACGACGCTATTGATCCCATCGAGCATGGTCTGCGCGGACGTGATGAGCTTGTCCATCTTATCCATCGCCTGATCGATCCCCGGTGCTGACTTGCCCTCGACCTTCATCCCCTCTGCCAGATAGCCGCGTTCCTGATGACCGCCGGAGGCCTTCACGAAGCGTCCGCCCATGACACTGCTGGTCTGGATGGAGAAGTCCGCATCCTTCGGCACCTTGGCATCGTGATAAAAACGCAGCTTCACGACGGCTTCCCCGTTCTCCACCGTGATGCCATCGACCATGCCTACTTCGACACCGGCATAGTGGATCGGGTTTCCCGGTTCTATGCCTTCCGCTTCCTTGAAATAGCCGGTCACATGAAATCCGCTCTTTCCAAAGATCACAAGGCTGGAAAGCTCGATCAGGATCCCGGCAAAGAGGAGTATCCCCGCAAGGGCAAAGGCTCCGACCTTTGCTTCCGTCGACCATTTCATCAGGCATCACCTTCTTTCAAAAAATCAGGATTCGATGGCAGACCGTTCATGAACTGCCGTACTCTTTCATCCTTCGATGCATATAATTCTTTAGCTGTCCCTACTGCAAGGAACGAGCCCTTATACAAAAAAGCCATGCGGTCCGCGATCATTTCCGCAGACTTCAGGTCGTGCGTCACGACGACGCTCGTCGCATGCAGGGCCTTTTGCGTCTCTTTGATCAAAAGGCTGATATCGGTCGAACGGATCGGATCGAGCCCCGCTGTCGGTTCATCATAGAGAATGATCTTCGGCTCGAGCGCGATCGCTCTGGCAAGGCTCACGCGTTTCTTCATGCCGCCGGACAGATTCGCCGGCATGAGGTCTTCGATCCCATCAAGCCCGACCAGATGCAGTTTCTCCTTCACGATGGCATCGATCTTTTCTTCAGAAAGCCGCATGTGCATACGCAGACCAAAGGCTACATTTTCTTTCACATTGAGAGAGTCAAAGAGCGCGGAATACTGAAAGACCATCCCCATCGAGCGGCGCTCCTCATTCAGCTCCTCTTCGCTGAGCTGTCCCATATCCTTTCCGTTCACAAGGACTTTTCCGGATGTAGGGCGCAAAAGACCGATGATGAGCTTTAGGAGCGTTGATTTCCCGGAGCCGGACGCTCCCAGGATGACCATCGTCTCTCCCTCCTTGATGGAAAGACTGACATCTTTCAAGATATGACGATCGCCAAAAGTCTGGTATACATGCCTGATATCAATCATAGGACGCCTCAAAACAGAATGGACGAGAGCAGGTAATTCGCCGCAAAAAGCATAATAATTGAATATACTACGGACTGGGTGGTCGCCTTGCCGACGCCTTCTGCCCCTGCCGTACAGGTCATCCCGCGATCACAGCCGACAAGGGCGACGATCATACCGAAAATGACCGACTTGAAAACGCCGATGTACAGGTCAGAAGGGACGCAGTACACGTGGATGGAGTGCATGAAGGTATAGGAGGAGACGCCATGCGTGAGCGAAGCGACGATCATCCCGCCGCCGACGCCGATGGTGACACCAAAGACCGTCAGAAGCGGCAGCATCGTCATACAGGCGACGAGCCGCGGCACCACGAGATATCCCACCGGGCTCACCGCAAGGCACCTTAGCGCATCGATCTGCTCGGTCACCCGCATCGTACCGATCTCAGCCGTGATGGCTGCCCCGACGCGGCCTGCAAGGACGACACCGCAGAGCACCGGTCCGAGTTCACGCCCCATGCCGATGGCTACGATCGCACCGACGGTGAAGTCTGCGCCATACTTTGTGAGCTCGCCCGCGATCTGTACAGAAAGCACCATGCCGGTAAAGAGCAGTGTCAATGCCACGATGGGAAAGGACAGCACGCCCAATGCCAGGCACTGCTTCATCGTCTCCCGCCCGCGGAATGCGCCGATCTCTTTCACCGCCGCCATGAGGAGCAGGATCACCGCTCCCAGCTGATGAAAGATGCCGATGGTATAGCGGCCAAGCGTTTCTAAGAATGACGACATGGGATGGGCCTCCTTTCTGTGGAAAATAGTACCAGCGGCTTCGCCGTGAATATATGGGAAATATCAGAGAGCGAATATCAGTCACAAGTCTGCCAATCCCTTGTCACGACCTGCTACAACGCTATCATCACCGATGCTTTTTCTGCCGGCTTTTCATCATCTGCGGATTTCTCGCCCTTCTTTTCCAGCGTCTCTTTTTCCTTATTGCTCATCTCGATGGTGGCCTGCTGTTTGCTCTTTGCGAGCTTCTTCAGTGCTTTATCGCGTTCCGCTTGCGGCAGAACTTTAAAGGTGAATTGTCCGTCACCATAGATGATATAGTCCGTATCGACGGCGCTCTTTAGAGTCTCTTTTTCTCCGTCTTCTTTGAGCCCGTCTTTATTTTTCAGATAGTCTGGATTTTCCGGTGCCTTTTTCTCCTGTATTTCTGCCTTTTTGCCGCCGTTTTCATCTTTGGAGATCATGCTGACCTCCGGATCCAGGATCTCCACGACGACCTGATTGTTCCGGTCTTCCTTCATCAGTCGACTGTGCAGGTCATTGAAATCCTTGTACGTGCGGATGCGGTCTAAGATCTCATCCGTCAAATTGAACTTCTGCTGCTGGATGAGGTAGGGGAGCGGCACGACACCGCCGCCGCGGACTTCGAGGATCATATCTCCGTACGGCTGATCTTTCGGCACGGTGAATGTCAGGTCCTTATAGAAGACTTCTCCCCTGTAGGGAGAAAGACGCGCGCGTACATAGATGGTATCGCCCGGGCTCACGATGATCGGAGACGCCGAGGCATCGAGAAGCTGCGCGGTCTTTCGTTCACTCGTCACATGCATGTCGACCATAATGCTGCGGAGAGGATATTTTTCAAAACGGTTCTGCTCGAGAAGCCGTACCACATTGTAAAGCTCATCTACGCTTCGCTCCGCGATGTCTTTGGACGACCAGTACATATTGCTTCGGGTGAAAGGCTTCTGCTTCATATCCTCCGGGTAAAGCGTATAGGTGAAATCGACCGTCCCCTGTCCTTTGCGATCCATGGCATTGCTGATCGCATGGTACACCGAAGTGACGGATAAGGTCGGCAACAGCGCTTCATTCGGGATCATGCGTACATGGAGATCTTCCTTCTTCTTCGTATCTTCATCGGTCACGGACGCATGAAGCGAGACAGCGTGCGGAATCTTCCCCATCATTCCGCCGATACCGGCGCCCCGGTCCTGGTTGACCGTGCCGATCTCCGCACCGACGGACCCCAGCTTGAAGGGGATATTCTTGCTCGGGATGACAGTGAAGATATAGGAATTGTGCATGAAGTAATCGGTATTTCCGCGATCCATGAACGGATGCCCGAAAGCCACCATGCGATCGCCGTCGACATAGGTGACCGTCCCGACAGCGCCGAGCTTGAGATCGCCTGTCACCATGGTTGCCGAGACGGCACTTCCCGGTTCAAGCGGCTGCGGCACATCATCCTGCGAGGCAGATGCGGAAGCAAATGGGACCATGTGGAAATCCTGCATTTTCCCTGCGAGGAAATCCATCGCATCCGGGGTGTATCCGCTCGCCATGAGAGGCGTCGTGAGCGGGATCAGCCCTTTGGAGGATGGCGGGGTGAGACCCGTGTCCTTTCCGTCATCGATGGTCCAGAGCTTCAGCATGTCACCGATCGGCGTCACCATGCCGATGCGCCCGCCGGACTGTGGAAATCCATACGCCACTGCGCCGAGCAGCTTCCCATCGATATAGACCGGACTGCCGCTCATCCCCTGCGCGATGCCTTCTGTCTGATCGATCAGGGGCCCGGATACTTTCACCAGCACCAGATCTCCGCCGGTCGCGCCCTTGCCTTTCATAATCCCCAACACGTCGACATCGAAGGTTTCAATCTTCGTACCGTGTACGACGGTCTTGGCATAGCCATGCATACCCTCCTGCACTTCTGATACAGGAAGAAATTCCTGCGCTGCACAGGGCATCACGCAGGAAAGCGTGATGCAGACAGCCGCTGCCAGATGCTTCATTGACTTTTTAAACCGATTGGGCATAGAATCCCCCTTACCGAAATATAAGTTTGAAATCAGAAATGGCGATTTCATCGGATACATCCGCTTAGGTGCAGCAGGCTCCGAAGGAAAGACAGGTCCACAGGCTTCCCGCCTTTGAGAGTCTCTGTATTTCCCCAGAGCAAGACCTTGCGGCGCATTATTATCATTTTCCTCCCCGCAGGAACGTCGCCCCTTGCCCCTCTTTCATAAAAGGCAAAAGACATACCATCGAGTAATGCTATTAAGTTAAGGAAATCGTTAGCTACGTAACGTCTTGCTTCCCCCTTCGGGGGAAGTGCCGAAGGCAATAGGGGCATGCTAGCGGTATAGCGTGCTATGTTGAATAGTCCGATGCTATCGATATTCCAACACTTT
>ERZ1034730.158-NODE-158-length-30591-cov-31.279932_pt1 | contig 30591 bp, 38 predicted proteins | sample MGYA00520650_ERZ1034730 | MGnify/ENA primary metagenome ERZ1034730 (study PRJEB33766, sample SAMN09781702) | gut metagenome | biome: gut microbiome | host: Homo sapiens | place: Madagascar | study: EMG produced TPA metagenomics assembly of the PRJNA485056 data... | reverse complement strand
ATGTAACATAATATTATTTTATACGCTAATTTTGCAATTAGAAAAGCTTTTTTGATTACATTATTGTAAATGTAGAATAACTAAAAATATAGAGTTTATGGAACTAAGACATTTACGCTCCTTTGTTTATGTCGCCGAAACAAAGTCGTTTAGTACGGCTGCCACACGTTGTTGCGTCACCCAGTCGGCGGTAAGTCAGCACATTCGCGCCCTGGAGGACGAGTTGGGCTGCAAACTGCTTATCCGCACATCACACGGCATTATGCTCACCGAAAGCGGTGAAGCCCTGTTGCCTCGCGCCAAAGAAATACTGAAGCAGACCGAGGACTGCAAAGAGCAAATCAATGCCCTCAACAACTGCATGACCGGCGAATTGCGCATTGGCGTAGGCTCGTTTATTTCTCCGTATATTCGCATGGCAGCATTGATATTCATGGAGAGATACCCTAACGTGCGTATCAATGCTGACTTCACCAAAGCATACCTTCTCAACCAGTCGCTAAGGGCGCACATGTTAGACCTTGCTTTCACCATGAATATGGCATACCGTCACGAAGGAATAGAGTCGAGACCCTGTATACCCTTTAACGTGTATGCTATTATGCGCGACACCCATCCGCTTGCCTCACTTTCAAAGGTGTCGTATGAGGACATTCTGAAGCACCCCATCATCATGCCCGACGTAGGCGAGCGTGCCATTGAGACTTTTCATCAATACATACAGCGCGACCTATATAAGCTCAACATCAAGTGCATCATCAGCGACCCTGACGAAGCTCTTGCTTCGGTGGAAGAAACCAAGTACGTCACCTTCATGCCTAAGCTCTACCTGCGCAACCACCCTACCCTTGTAGCGCGTCCAATCGTAGGACTCGAACAGCAGTTGATGAGCAACGCCCACTGTATGCAGGACGTTCCCAAGAAGCGTGCCGCACAACTATTTCTTGACATCATTCGCGAAGAAGTGGTGCCATACATTTCTGTAGCCGAAGATTCACAAGGAAAGTTCAAACCGCCACCCCGATAGTCATTAGAAAATCTTATACCGAACCGAGCCTCACGTTAGCAGCGTGAGGCTTTTTTATTTTAGTATTAGTCGAAATTATACGTTATATCACCTCAAGAACACTTAATAAGAAACACTTCGCTCCCACCACTTTCTCCCATACCTTTGCAATAAGTTCAATAATGAACGAAACCAACCAAACACAAACAACTATGCAGATTAAAACTAATGACGGCAACTATGATGTTGCCAGCAAAGGCCTTGGCAACACAGCCTTGGGTCTCGGTATCGCAGGATTGGCCACCAGCTTGCTTGGAGGTGGCGTGTCGCTCATGGGCATGGGAAGAAACAACGGCATGACCGCTAACCCGTCCGACCCTGACGCGCGTTTCGTAACTAAGAGTGAGACTAACCTTATCCAGGAGAACAGCACTCTGAAGACCGAACTCGCCATTCAGAAGAGCGAGAACTACACCGACAAGAAGCTTATTGAAGTGACACAGTATCTCGACACGAAGTTGCGCCGTGTAGAAGACAAGGTAGACGCAAACAAGGATGCGCAGCAAGCCGTCAACGCACAGCAGATGGCTTACAATGCGGCTGCTAACGCCAGCATTGACGTGCTCAAGTCGCAGGTAGCCTCATTGTTGAGCGTAACCAAACGGTTCATTCCTTCAACCAACGTATGCCAGACCGGTTGCGGTTGCGGATGCAATCAGTAGGAGAATGATGTAATCCTGTTATATATATGGAATACAAAAACTCACAAATCTTGGCGGCAGTCGTGTCCGAATGGGCACGACCCGCCATTTCGCAGATAGCCGCGGGCAACCTCATGCGCCTACCCATGCTTCAGTCTCTGCAAGCCACCATCAGCTCGTTAGGCATTGTTAGCGGCAACTATGCCCTACAGAAGGACATCGAGCCGCTTATCCAGCCCATCGTCAACTCGCTCGTCGCACCTATGCTTGCCCGATATTTCGGCCAGATACCCGAAGAGAGCATACCGCAGATGGCACACGACATAGTGGAGAAGATGCGCGGTAACGGACCGCTGTCTGTGCTCGAAGGCATGGTGACGTTTGAGGAAGAAGACCTCACCGAACTTGCCGATCTTCTTGACAAGAACCTACCGGTAGAGCAGACGCAAGGCTATCATGTAAAACATTGAACAGAGTAACAAACCAAGCGGCGGCAAGCATCGTCGCTATAATAAAACAGAAACGATTATGAACAAACGTACCATTCCGGCTATCATCATAGCCACACTTGCGGCAGGTGCAACTGCCGCCGCACCCTATTATGATGTCAACATCACACAGCAGCTCTGCACACCGGCTTGTGTAGACGAGACTCCCGTGTTCGCTCCGAAGTTCTCTGTCAAGAGCATTGCCAACGTAGGCACATCACAGTACATCATCGTCATTCACGTTGAGGGCGTAATAAACTACATCCCTTGCAACTGCGGCTCGTGCTGCACACGCTCACAAGTGGTGTCGCAAGACTTCACCATTCCTGTGTTCAGCGCCACCGCCATCAATTCGGCAACAATAGCAGTGGGCACCGTACAGAACGGCATTGCACGCATGTCGTGTTGCAGCTGTTCCAAGACTTTCGTTTCCGACTGTCCCGTAACGCTCACCCTTGTAACTACATAAAGCCATGATAGTTCTGATAGCTATAGCCACCATGATAGCCGCCACGCTCGCCCAGCACCTCGGACTGGCCGAAGCCATTGCCCATGTTGTTGACAAGGTGGCATCATGCCCTCAGTGTTTCACTTTTTGGGTTACAATGTCGGCGTTGCTCTACCTCGGCTACGATGTCTACACATCGACGCTGGCGGCTATTGTGGTGGCGTATCTGTCAAACTGGTTCGTGTTGCTGTTGCTTATCCTTCAACGTAAATTCACAAAGCTATATGAAAAAGAAAGACACACCACCGACCGCCTCGACCACTGAGGCAAAGGCAGAAAGCAAGTCTGAGGCGCAGACATTCTTTCCTATATTGCATGTCTCTGTGCAAAAAAGCCTGATTGTCCCACATTTTCGGGGCATTTGCCCTACATGTTAAACATATAAAACTCAAACAAAATGAATTACAAACAGATGATTGAACAGGCTCGTGCCAATGGTATGGCTACCGAGAAGAAGATGTGGGCAGCAGTAGAGACTCTCTCTACCGACCTCCTTGCGCTTGAGCAGACCGACCCTAAGCTCTACTGGCACATATTGCGCCGTCAGCACGCCGTTCTCTACGGACGGCACTATTCTGAGAAGATGGCTAACCATGATGTGAACGCTCTTGTCTATAGCGGCATGTACGACGAGGAGGGTATGCCAACCGGCGGCGGCGCACATTGGACCCGTCTCAAGGTAGACGAGCTGACTAAGGGCATGAAGTTTCACGCCAACGTCAACACATGGGACAAATATGTCGCCTTCAACTCTATGTATGCCGACCTTTGCGCTTGCATGAACGAAGAGGAGATAATCAAGGCTGCCTATGCCTTCTACTTTTGTGATGACGACTGGCAGCCATGCGAAGACGACTGCACTAAGGTATGGGATTATAACGCCCTACACGCCACCCTCTAAATTTTGAATTTTACATTTGTTTTAAGCCAACGGGAACTCGAAATTAGCAGAAAACTTGTACTATCATTCTGTTTCTTTTGTGTTTTCTGTTGGCTTATATTTTTTTCGTGCAATTAGCGAAATTCGTTGTTCCTCCCCTTCGTTGTCCGCTTTCGATGTCCGCCCCACCAAATTAAAAACGCCTAACTTTGCCTATGAAAGAAACCTGAAAATTATGTCACAACAGAAAATCAACCTTACGCTGCCTCGCTCATGGAACGAGTGTAGCACCGAGCAGTTGGAGCTCATCTCCCGTATAATGCTTGAACAGATACAGCGAGCCGACCGTTATCATCCCTTCGACATGCGCAATGTCAAGATAGCGTGCTTCTTCGTCATGTCGGGCATAGAAATAGTGGAAGGCATAGACGAGTCGAAGCCTCTCGAAGAGCAACACTACACTTGCCGACTCTCCCCCCCGAGCCGTCGCAACCGTTTCTTCCGTCGCAAGCAGGAGGAAGAAACCTTCCCTCTCTACCTATGGGAGCTCAACTACTGGCTAACGCCAAAGCCGAAGACCAATGACCGTAACTCGGCTGAGTATATTGCCTCCGGTGCCGGACTGCTCGATTGGCTCGACAATGAGCGTGGTGCTCACCTCACTCGCTTTCCCTACCCCACCCTTCGCTTACGCAACAAGCGTGGTCTGCTACGTCGTAAGATCGAGTTTGAGGGTCCTGCGCAGGATATGGACGGATTTTTCTGGCAGCAGTTTCGCTTTGCTTCCGATCTCATGGGACAAAACACTTCGCTCGACAATAATCTTATCAAGATGAAGAAGATGGGCAAGTTCACGGCCGAGCAGATAGCGCAGCAAGCTGACAGCGTAGACCAGGCACGTTCCATGTTCCTTGCCACAATCTTTAACCGCCGTATCGACTTCATCGACACCAACACCAACCTGAAGGTGCACGATTTCCATTACGACACCCGCCAGTTCGACACCCAAGCCCCACTCTTCCGCCACTTCCCCGACCACCAATGGCAACCCGTCCTCTTCTGGTGGACCGGTATGATGCACACCCTCTCACGGCGTTATCCTCATGTGTTCAAGGTGCAGAAGCTCGACCGCACACAGCCACCCTCCACCCCACTTGAGATATACACCGCCACCATCGCCACCATGCAGAAATACGCTGGACTGACTGAAGATCAGGTGAACAACCAGTCGTATTCGCTTGTATTGGAGCATCTGGAGCGACTCTCGAAGGAGAATGAGGAGATGGAGAAGATTCGCAAGGCGAAGTGAATAGGGAAAAGCGAAAAGTGAAAAATCCGATGGATTATTAACGAAAATATAGAGTATGCAAAAGATTATGTTCAACGACAAGTACGGTCTAACACGGGCCGTACTTGAAGGCAGAAAGACTCAGACAAGAAGAATAGCCTATACCGCAGGAAAATCGAGGGATATTACAGTTAGGCAGGCTTTTGAAGAAGTTAACAAAGGCAAGGCATGTCTGTTTGACGAAGGGAAACCTCTCGCTCAATCCGCTTACAAACTCGGCGAAATTATAGCCATCGCTCAGAAATATGAAGATCTGACATTTGACATTGATTTTTTCCGTCTTCGTAGCAAAAAAGGAATAATCCTGGGACGCATCATGTTCGAGAAAGGATGCTTCAATAAGATGTTTGTCCGTGCGGATTTCATGCCACATCATATTCGCATTACCAACATCAGCGTAGAACGTATGCAAGACATCAGCGAAGAAGATTGTATGAAAGAAGGCATTTGGCGTGGCGACAACATTTGGCTTGAAGGTACGACGTATTGGTATCACGGTCTTGCCAACTCTTCGTTTCGCACTCCGCAGGAGGCCTATGCTTCCCTTATCAACCGTATTTCCGGCAAAGGCACTTGGGAGAGCAACCCCTATGTATTCGTTTATGATTTTGAACGAATAGATTAGCTTATGTATATCAAGGTAATACATCGCAACCGTCCCGGCTGCGAAAAAGTAACAAACAATAACGTCACAATAACCGACCCTTCGGACCTTTTTTCGACTATAGAAGATGCGTTGAAATATTGGAAAGAACTTGACCGTAATGCCGTAAGGTTGAATTTGGAGGATTTAAGCGGAACAAAGCAAAGTATTAACGAAAATATAGAGGACAATGAGAAAAGAGAAAATAAAGCAGTTGGTGGATGTTATGCAGGCGTATGTAAATGGCAAAACTATCCAGTATTACGACGTAGACCTTAGCTTTAAGATTGAACATCCAGGAGAGCCTAATTTCAACGATAAATGGGTAGATGTGGATGAAAACCATCTTTTTAGACCTGATTTGTACGACTACCGTATCAAGCCCGAATCCAAGTACCGCTCGTTTAAGAACGCTGAAGAATGCTGGCAGGAGATGCTCAATCATCAGCCGTTCGGATGGGTTCTGTTCTTAGATAGTATTAAAAATCTACGATTTAGGGCTTGTATAAGCGCTGTGTATAATACAAATGTTGAAATTAGTGATAGACCACAATACGATTTCAAGGATGCTTTTAAGGTTTTCACATTCGCCGACGGCACACCCTTCGGCATAAAAGAGGAATAAAGATAAGAAACTACGAATTTCACGAAATTCACGAAAACGCTTCATCGTGACGTGCAAAGAAAGATGTTCGTGCTTTCCGTGTCATCCGTAGTTAATTAAAACAACATAAAGGATTTGTAGAGGAATATGAAGATACATAAAGAAAGACAATACATCGTAACCGTCAATTGGGAATATGTTTTTCAAATGTATAGGCATCAGACTGGAGAGAAGAAGCCGCTGAGTGATGTTCTTCGCGCAGTACTGAAAGAGATAGACGATTTTCTTGAAGGCAAGACAAAGAGGATATTCCGTTTAATCTTGCCCGACGGATCGCCATCGTTCACCATTACGCCACTTGTGCAGCATAACCTGCAAGAGCGACGCAAGGCGAAACGAAGAAAGAGATAAACGATGTGAGTATTAACGAAAATATAGAGAACAATGAGAACAATTAAGTTTAAGGGCAAAAGTCTTATGAATGGGCAGTGGGTTACAGGTGATTTGGCCCATTCTTTTGATGGCAAATTAAACATCTTGGGTTTTGTTGAAGAAGAAGGCAAGATAGGTTTCACTGGGGCACATAAAATTGACCCCTCCTCCGTCTGCCAGTTCACTGGCTTCCTTGACAAAAACGGCAAGGAGATTTATGAAGGCGACGTGTTGCGCTCAGACAAATATCCGTATAGCTGTCTCAAAGACAACGAGCGCGACAACTATTATGCCGTAGGTTATTACTGTGAGAAAAGAGCTTGCTTTGGCACAGTGACGGCCAAGACCCCCAGTTCTGACGTAAGAGGCATTTCAGACGGCATCCTTGATGATGTAGAGCGAGAGAAAATGAAGAACTTCGAGGTTGTCGGCAATATCCACGAAGAGAAGTGGCAACAATACGGCGAATACTTTAAGACTGAAGAAAAGGAGGCAGACAATGATTAATGCAGAAGACCTTAGAATAGGCGACATTGTGCAGACAAACAAAGACTGCATGTTTCCGAAAGACACGTTGTGCATCGTTACCGAAATTCATCCCGACCGACAGTATGAAGACAAGAAGGGAGTTGTCAGTCTGAAGGCTGTCAACGACAACGATGACGGTCCCTGGTGGGCTTGGTGCTGTAACATCGATGGCGTGCCCGTCACGCCCGAAATACTTTGCAATGGAAGAGGTCGAGGGCAAGTACTTCACAAGGCCAATCAAAGCCAGAGCAGGCAGCTCCCTTGCCAGATATTTGGTTGTAGAACGGAAAAAATACGCTTGGGCAATATTCATAAAGTATTACAACGTGACAGGCTATGCACTCTTATGTCATATAAAGTACGTTCACGAACTACAGCTCGCCCTCAAGATAATGAAATTTAGTCCGGAATTTAAAGTATAGCTCTATGAAAGCAAGAAACAAGGTACTGCTTGACAGATACGACCTTTACTTTAGAGGTGTTTGGAAGAAACCCCACAACTATCCATCGCTGTTAGATATAGTACAGCGTCGCATAGGATGGAGGGTTGACGTACTTCGTTGTTCTGACAACTGGGAAGAGATTGTTTCTACTGACCGCAAAGCGCTTTCCAACTTTTGCAACCCGAAGGTGTTCCATTTCCCGAAAAAGCGGCGTGTGCCCCCTGAAGTTTTTGACCCGAGGTATTCGATGCAAAATGAATATCACATCATAAGGAAGAAAAAACAGTCGGTATAAGGTTGTTCTGAATAAGCCCAAATGACGTTCTATTGGAAGAACCTTTGTGGTAGATATAAAGAGAGCTTATATCCGTGAGATTGGTGACAAGGTGTGGTATCATCCGGATTGGATGGATTTTGGTTGTGATACCTGCATTGATTCCGGAACTTGCCGTTCTGGTCGCTACGACAAGAGCTTTTGTGCGGAGGCTGCAAGGTATGGAATCGGTCACGGTAACACATGGCAGGAAGTAAGCGAAAACAATGATTGACCCTCACTACAAGCGCGGAACAATCCGCAAGGACGGCAAGCTGTATGGCCGCTATCCCGACGGATCTCTTTACCGCATCTACTCCACCACCGACCGACCGTTCCTTCAGTTGGTGGATCGAGCGGGCGAGACGTTCCTTCGCATACGCCAAGCCACCGAGCAGGGCTACACCGACTGTCCCTGCCCTGGAGCTGCCGACCTAAGTTATCCGTCCTCGGCTCTGAGACGCAGTCGCACAGTCGGGGGGGGTAAGCTCGTAAACGCACTGACCGCTGCAAGTGGCGGAATCTGCGTGTTTGTTGAATTATAAATAAAAGGAGAAATGAAATATGAGTTACAACACAACGAAGATAACCGTATTTAACGACGAAAAGGAAAAAGATGAAGACGTAAAACTCTTCTACGCTACCGAATCCGGCAACGTATGTATTACCTGTGGAGAGCAAGACGTATTTCTTACCCAAGACCAATTCGAGGCTTTGGCTTATCTTATGAGGAGATGTTTCTTTACAAGAGACATGTTGGATAAAATGCAGGTAGCCATCAATCGTTGCGAGTGTCCTTATAACGTCTTTTCTTCCCACAACGAAAGTACTTGGGAATTGGAGGTTGAAAAGGATTGATATGATTAATCTTGACTTCTACCAATATCCTCGTGGCAATAACGATGGAGGTAGATTAGGTACTGACGTTTGCCCGACCGTGACAATCAACTCATGGCAGCAAAATGTATTTCTGATTGAAGAATATGAATAACATCACAATAGACTATCACGCTCATGCAATATCGAGCATTTATTGGAATGTTTCGCCTGACTATAAAAGACCTCCGTTAGAAGGAATAAATAGATGCGTCAAGACCGATACTCATGCTCCTGGAATTTTGATAGAATACAAATAACAGCAACAATATGATCACAAAACTCAACTTTACCGACCGCACCATCAAGAGCTACGCCATCCGCAAGCTCACGCCCAAGGAGTGTTTTCGCTTGATGGGCGTTCGCGACAACGTAATCGGCACGATGCAGAGCAGCAATGCCCAAGCGGCCGAACGTCTGCCCGACTGGAAGGGCAAGGGTAAACCCGAAGACATGGCTATATCAGCCTCACAGCAGTACAAGCAAGCAGGAAACAGCATTTGTATAGATGTGTTAGCATATCTATATCAAAATCTTTTCTACCCCACTCCCCCCAAGCCTCGCCCTGGCAAGCAGCTCACTCTCTTCGACGACCCCGAAGATACCCTGCCCGACCTGCCGCCCATCGCCGACAAGAACGAAGAGAAGATATTCCTCACCACGTTCTCCGGCTACGACTCGCAGCTCATGGCAGCCGACGTGCTACGAGAGTGGCATCCCGACTTCAGATGGACGTGCAAGGGATGGAGCGACATCGACAAATACGCCTGTCAGATGCACAACCTCGTCTTCCCTCAGTTTGCCGACTGCGCCCTGGGTGACATCACCAAGATTGACTGGCACGAGGTGAAAAGCTCGCTCCAAGGCCGCGAAGTGGACCTCTTCACCTATTCCTCGCCTTGCCAGGACATCAGTCAGGCAGGCAAGCAGATGGGCTTGCAGGAGGGCAGCGACACCCGAAGCGCCCTGCTTTGGCGTGTGGCAGATGCCGTAGAGGTGCTTCGCCCCAAGTATCTCTTGCAGGAGAACGTGGCGGCCCTGGTAAGCCAAAAGTTCATGCCCGACTTTCAGAAGTGGCTCGACAAACTCTCGTCGCTCGGTTATGTGAGCCGTTGGACGCGACTCAACGCCAAGAACTACGGTGTGCCGCAGAACCGCGACCGTGTGTTCTGCCTCTCCATGCGCCGTGACGTAGCCTTCGACTATCAGTTTCCCGACCCCTTCGAGCTGCTTACCCGATTGGAAGACGTGCTCGAAGAGGAAGTGTCCGACCGCTATTTCCTCAAGGACGATGCCGTGAGCAAGTTCCTCAAGGCAAACGACTCTGACAATGCCTTATTCATCCAGTTCGATCTGCCACCGACACACGAGGCGGCAATGTTCCTCAAGACCGTGCTTCAGATATTCATGGAGCGTCACGACGGATGGGACAAGGGCATTGAGTGGAACAAGAAAGAACTGAGCTATCATCGCCCAGCCATCGCCCGTCTCTACGAAAAGTTCAAGGAGAACCCAAAGAAACTGGACGTGGAATATTGGCGTGGCTTCTATAAAATGTATAAGTGGAACTTGGAGAGACAAAAGGATGCGAACTGACAACCCACCCGACCGTACAATCCGCATCATAGCTGATATGATTATGGGTGGTAGGTTGCTCACCTGCTCTGCCTCGATGTTCAATACAGGACGCTTAAACGGAGCTTTTCACGGCATAGCAATAACCATCATGTCAAGCATCGATTGCGGCGACGCATTCTTTGTAGCAGTAGAATTATGATACTCCCATTTAACACAGAATCCGATGGCACATCACGCACTATCAAAGCCAATTATTTTAAGAAGGGTGCATACGATGTTCTTGACGTTTCACCCCAAGGAGCAAATTTCAAAGCCACTGGCGTAATCGTGATATATGAATAATAGCCCCTGCCCGAATGGATGGACGCTCATTATTGGCGCGGCTTCGGTGACTTGTTTAAGGAGAATATGCAGAGGAAGAATTAAAATAGACAATTTATGACACATAAAAATGAACCATTGCCGCACATGCCTCGTTGTCCTCAATGTTGCTGGGATATAGATCTCGTAAGGAATGAGGATTATGGAGATGACGGAAATAAGTACTTGTATCATTGTCCCCATTGTGGCGCAGAGATAGAAGTATATGAGCCATTGGACGAGGACAAACCTAATTATCCTTATTGGCGATGATAGACGTGAAACCATTAAATGCTGAAACAGACACTTTCCTGTTGAGTAGGTGTGTAAAATCGCAATATCAGCGAAATTCGATTGTAAACTTTCTCAAACCGACAGGAGGACGAGCAGCAACAGCAGTGTTAGTAATCTATGTTTGAATCATATCTCATAGAAGGCTTGTCACCCCTCTTGCCGATAAACACAGACGGGGGGGGTGTTCCATTGTCCGATATGCAATCATTATCAAAAACTGGCTTTGTCAGACATCATACCCGGACTAAAGCGTAGGTGTAATCGTGAGCCAGCTGTGATTGTAGAATTATGATAGAATTATGAATAGCAACCCTCGCCCCATTATCCTCGGCTCCTACAGCCCCTCGCAGAACGGCATCATCGTGTCACCATACGGCATAGCCTTGTGCATAGCCGGGGGAGGTAAGGGTCACGATGTGGATAAACCGAAAATATTGATAGAGTATGAATAAGCTACCACTAAATTGTTCGTCCGGCATCTGTTGCGTCCTGACATCCCATTACGCAAGAGAAGCATGGTCGAATATAGCAAGCAATACAACATCACAATGTAAAGCACCCGCAGTATTGATAGAATATGAATAACAGAAAAAGTAAAATCCGTATGGTATGGCGTGACGACGACTCTATCCGCTTTTACCAAGACACGCCCGACAAGCGAGGAGTGAGCGAATTGGTAATAAACAATGTGGTGGGGGTAGCCTATACGATAATATCGGGAAATGTGGCAAACGTCCTCATTCCACTATAAGAGTATGAATATGATTGACAAGTATTATATCGGATGGGTACGTTCCGGCAAGGATGGCAAGGGCCTCGTAAAGTACCGACCGCGCAAGCAGATAGCCAATGTCGTGACCTCAATGGTCGGGGGGGGTATCACCGATCCTCGTGACGGACTGGGCAACACCACACCACATATAGTATATAAATTTGAATAAGACATGAAATTAAGAATAGTTCCAATGGAGGCCTATGACGGTTGCATCCCTGTGACCGTATATATGGTTCAGAAATTTGTCGATCACTTTCCATTTGGTAAATGGGTAAATATCAAAGGTTTTTCGGACAAGAAATAGGCAGTGGCACTAATGTCACTTTTGTATAATATGTAATAAAATTATAGAGACAATGAAACATCAGGAATTTAAGAATCGTGATGCCTATGCAAGGCGTTATGGAGAATTGGTAGCCGAAAAAGTGGCGATGGAACAAAGAATACATCGTCTTGTCAGAGACTACAATAGAGTAGTAAAAAAATTTCGCAAGCTGAAAGACAAGCATGAGGATGTAGTAATGGAGCTGGCAAAGGCGAAGACTGCTCACGAAGAATTGGCTAAGGGTTACACCAACGTCTGCAACGCTAACATAGCGCAAGGGCGTGAGACTGACAATCTCAGAAACGTGCTTGCCAATTTGCGAAGTAAGAACGCAGACCTAAAGCAAGAGCGCAGCGACCTTATCGACTTGCTTGAGGAAAAAGGGTTCACTCTCGTCAAGAACACCGAATGTCCTCACGACATGGTGGAGACGGGGGACCCATTCTGCAAAGAAGATCCTGAAACAGTAAGAGTGGATAGCTACGCATGTTGGAATTGTGATTTTTTCTGCCTCCGACTGAAAGACAGAGGCAAGATAGTTTGCAAGGAAGGGCAAAAACGGAATCAGCAAGACAATAATGCTGATGTCGCTATTGTATAATATGTAATAAAAATTATAGAGACAATGACAACAGAAGAAAACAAACGCATGGAGGCATTGGCCTACATCATCGCCGACCTGAAGGCAGAGAACATTGAGATGACGCAGCGTGTACATCAGCTCATGGACGACTACAACGAAGTCGTGCGCCAGTTGAACGGTAAGGAGAAGCACAAGGACGAAGACTCTTCAAAGCAGACGCTCGGCGAGATGCTGAAGATGCGTGAACATTGCGACAAGCTGGAATTGGAGAACGTGGAAAAGAATAGGTTTATAAAAGCAATCGAATCTTTTGTAAAGGAGAAAAACATCTACATGATGGAAGGAGCGTCCTGCGGCTACAGACAAGGCCACCCTGCTATATGCTCTACGACCTGCCTGAAATGCGACTCTTGCTTGAGTGTCATTGAAGGCCTCGGCGTGATCTGCCAACAGGCTCTTTTGGGGCTGAATATTAGGCCTGTCAGATGATGACTGACACCACGCGCCCCCTCGTAGTCGGCTTGATGCAGACACCACCCTTTACGCACATGTTTGATGTGCTGCGTCGTGTGTATTCTGCCCGAGGCCTATGTCCTGCTTGTCTTGTACCTACAGGAGGCAATCAAGAGATAAAAGTTTTAGTGGAACTATAAAAAAGATTGAACATGAGAGAATTTGTGATAAAGGCATTGCGAAACTACGGCTATCGCTTTCTTGAGAACCAGAACGGTTGCTACACTTTTGGCAAACCGCTTGGATACGGCATACTTCGTGCGGATGTGCGTGAGGGTGAAAACTCCGTAAGTGTCATGCTGATTGTTAAAGGAAACAAGAGGGACGGCAAACGCCCTAATCTGATATGGCAGCAGACGATCCAGGGCATTCTGGAAGAGCATGACGAACAGAAGATGTACGAGGCGTTCGTGCAAGCCATTGCCGACTGTGAGGCAGACATCTTCTCCAAAACGCCTGTGGCTTTGTTGCAAAACCGAGACGTGAGATACGACTTTGAGGAGAATGTCCATATCAAGTAAAAGAAACAACCGACCTTTGCACATGATACAATTTCAACATTGGGAAGACTCCATTCGCATACTCGTCACCGACGAGCAACATTATGGCAGCATACAGGCGTTTATTCCTCACCGCACCGAAGACAAGCCTTTGGATGGCGAGGCAGACACTCTCATCTACTCGCTGTGGGTGGGAGAACGGCACCGTGGCTGTGAGGTGGCAAAGCATCTGATGGAGGCAGTCGAAAAGGCACTGAAGCGTTACGGCATAGAAACCGTCGCAATATCGTGGGACGGACGCGACTCTCCCCCGTGGGTGTTGCAATGGTATAAAAGGTTGGGCTACGAAGAAAAGGCGTTCGACTATAAATGCTGCACGCTTCTTAAACGGCTGTAGTTGCCCCTATTCATCCCGAAGACCAAGGGACCGTAATCAGGTGAGCCTCAGTCGCCACCTCCGTAAAACGTAATTAACGGGCACTGGTGCAGACGTGCGGGCAAAAGGAAAATTCATAACCACTGCACATTGTTTTGCCAACATTAACAAATAAAAATACAGAGAAAATGAAAACAAAAAACATTGTTATGGCATCCATCCTGCTTTTGGTTGCCATCGTTATCGGCTCACTTGTAGCCACCTACTTTAGTTATAACAACCGTGAGATTGCCCTTCGCCAGCAAGCAGAGGCGCAGCGAGGAAAGATTGAGGGCGTTCACGACAAGATGTGGAAAATCATTCAGCAGAAGGCGCAGGTTACGGACGAGTACAAGCAGACCTTTGAGAAGATTTATCCGCAGCTTATTGCCGGACGCTATCAGAATGACAAGGGCACGATGATGAAGTGGATTAAGGAGAGCAACCCCAACTTTGATGTATCGCTCTACCGCGACCTCATGCAGGCCATCGAGATACAGCGCACCGAGTTTCAGACCTCTCAGGAACGTATGCTTGACATCATCCGCGAACACGAAACGCTCACTCGCACCTACCCTGCCCGATGGTTTGTGTCTAACACCGTGCCTATCGAGTATAAGGTTATTTCGTCGTCGCGCTCCAAGGAAGTGATGAATGTAGGCGAAGACAACGACGTGGATCTGTTCGGCAAAAAAGAGTAAAGGCGTATGGAACTACTCGTTTTTCTCATCCCCTTCTTTGTGTCGGCTGTGTTGCTGTTGTTCTTCCGCAAGCAAACCGTATGGTGGGAACATGCCATACTTATCATCCCCTCGCTCCTTGTGGGCGCAGCGATGATATGGGCGTTTGAGCGCGTAGAGTCGAGCGACACAGAATACCTGGGCAGCTACGTTACGAAGATACGCTATTATGAGCCGTGGAATGAACTTCAAAGAAGGACGCAGACCTATAGGGGCTCTAAGGGGCATAGCCACACCCAAACCTACTATGTCACTGTAAACCATCCCGAACGTTGGACCTATTACGACCATTCGGGACGTGAGCGAAAGTGTTCCAATGAAGACTTTTCGGCTATGAAGCGTCGCTTGTCGGTGGCTTCGGTGTTCGTGGATATGCACCGCCACTATTACACCCGTGACGGCGATGCGTATGAATACCGATGGAACGGTCAACCCGCTACGCTCTACTCCGTTACCCGTGAACATGAATACGAGAATAAGGTGAAGGCTTCGCGCTCGGTGTTTAAGTTTGAGGACATCAGCGAAAAGGAGGCTCGCCGACTTGGTTTGCACGACTATCCCAAGATACGGTTTTGCGACCAGTCGCCTATCATCGGAGCAAAGTTCTCTGCCCGTCAGGAACGAGCCATCCGCGTGCTCAATGCCCGATACGGACCGAAGAAGGAGTTTCGCCTCTATCTGCTTTTCTACCGCAACAAGTCGCTATCCATTGCCGACCGACAACGCTCCTATTGGCAGGGAGGCAACAAGAACGAGCTTGTGGTGTGCGTAGGTCTTGACAGCCGTAACCGCGTAATGTGGAGCGATGCCTTCTCTTGGTGTGACTCTCCCGTGCTTGCCGTGAAGAGCCGCGACTGGTTTACGTCGCACCGACTTGACCTCTGCGCTTTCGCCTCGTACATCGAACCGATTGTGCAGAAGGAGTGGAAACGAAAGGAGTTTTCCGACTTCAAGTATCTCTCGGTAGAACTGAGCAATAAGGAGTATTGGGCCATCATTATCATCATGCTCTTGCTCAACATCGGATTGAGCGTATGGGTAGTGAGGAACAATTATAAAAATTAGTATAAACTATAACAATTAAAAAAACAATTATGAATATCATTTTTTCAACTCTCATCGTGATCCTCATCATCCTGCTGTTCACAATCTTTGCAGCATGGATAGATAAGTTCAACGCAAAGCACAAGGAGGTGTTCATTGAGAAAGCCATCGACAAGGTTTCCTCGCTTCTTACCTCCAAGATTTCATTGGTGATGGATCAGCACAAGACCGGTCCGTGGTATCTCGCGGTTTATACCCAAGATAGCAACTATCCGATATGGGTCTCTAACAACAATATCCGTAGCGTACACCCTGACCCGAAGAACCGCAAGATCATTATCAAGCAGTTCTGTAATGAGGACATGGTGATCGAGAACGTGGAGAACTACGAGATGTGCTCGGGCAACGAGATGTGCGACTACGACATGTAGGCGGGCGCAACTAACAATATATTTTGACTGGATGTTTTCATTGATAATATAGAACTTCGAACTTTCCATTTAGCTCTGCCGTCCGTGAGGATAGTAGGGCTTTTTGTTTATTCCCTCCCCGAGCATGTCCGCCCCTTCTCCCCGTCTTTCCCTATATTTGCATCATATAAACATTCAACAAAACACATATTCAACACAATGACAACAGTTAGCAACATCAGCGAGCTCCAACAGCGTAGTGAGGAACTCCAGTCGCAAGGCTACGAGGCCGTTCTGCCTGGCGCGTTCTGTGCGCCCAAGCAGGGAGGCAGCAGTGTGTGTTCGTGGGGCGATTACATTCACCAGAAGCTCACGGCTTCGGCCACCATGACCGGAGCGGAAGGCAATGCGGCAAGACGGGAGATTTCCGCCGTGTTCGGTTCAAGCGGTGGCGAGAACAAAGCCAAGCCGCAGGGTGTGGGTACGCCCGACCTCGGCTTTATGGAGTGGGGTTTGGGCAACCGACTGCCTAACCTTGTGTATCTGCTCTCCAAGATGTCGCCCTTTCCGGCAGCGGGAGTTGACTTCGTGAAGAAAATTCTCGTTGGCCGTGGTCCTTCGCCCAAGTATCACTATACGCAGTATGTCGGTGGCAATATCACCGAGAAGTCTATCCCCTACCCTTCGGCTGGCACCCTGCTCCGCGGACAGATAGCCGACCTCAAGGCTAAGGAAGGTCAATCTTCAAAATCGGAAAATGAATTTACACAATCGGCTAACCGATTTTTAAATTTGGCGAACAATTCTGAGAATGAAGACTCCGAAGAGATGAAGTCGCTCAAGGCAGCATTGGAAGAATGGAAGCGAACCAATGAGGAGTTGCAAGCATTCATCGAGAGCAACGACCTCCACAAGACCTACCTCGAAATGGCAGGCGATATGGCGCTCATGTCGCAATGCTTCTGCGAGTTGCAGCTCAACCAACGCCAGTTGGACTCTGAAGGTCGCCCCGTGCCTACGTCACAATGGAACCCGAAGATTGTGGGCATAAAGCCTCGCTCGGTGTTCACTACCCGACTGGAGCGCATGGACAGTCAGTATCGCATCAACTATGCCTACCTCTCTAACCAGTGGCTCGACTCCACCCAGACACTCACCGAAACCGACCGTCGCATTGCCGCCGTGCCTTATCTCGCAGCCGACACAGCCGTAGCTGACCTCAACCGCCATGTGCGTGAGGCACGTCAGCAGCGTGTGAGCCGCAAGAACCGCCCCACACGCTTCATCATGTCGCCACGCGACTTTGGCGGTCCCTACTATGCCGATGCCATGTGGCACAGCATCTTTGCCGGAAGCATCTTCGAGTATGCCTTCACCATCATCGACGACCGACTCACTCGCAAGCGCAACAGCAACATCATCGGTCGCGTGATCTACATCCATCAGGAATATCTCAAGCAGCTCTACACCCAGCAGGGCGAAAACAAGAGCAAGACGATGGCTCAGATACAGCAGGAGGTGTTCACCGACATCAACCGCTGGCTGTCCAATCCCGACAACGCAGGTCAGGCTCTTATCTCTGCCGTGTTCACCGGATTGGACGGCAAGGAGCACAAGGCGTGGGAGATTGTGGAGATTGAGACCAAGGCCAACTCGCAAGCGCAAGCCGAGAAGACCGAACTTCAGGAAATATCATCCATCATCTTCTTCGCCATGGGCTTGGACTCGAAGCTCATAGGCAACACCCCAGGCGACGCTACATCATCGGGCGGCACCGACCTCCGCGAGCGTTTCCTCGTTAAGCAAATCCAGTTCGCCCCATTGCAGCAGCTCATGCTCCGACCATTGGAGGTGATCTCACGCTTCAACGAATGGGATTCTCACTTAGTGTGGCAGATTGACCGAGAAGTGCTCACCACACTGGATAACTCGAAAACGGGGGTGACAAAGCAGGAATAGCGGATACAAAAATATCGGATTGAACGGATAAAAGGAGGAACAACGAATTTCACTAATTACACGAATAAACTAAAATCCGTAAAATCCGCGAAATCCGATGTGAAAACAATAAAAGGATTTATAGAAAAGAGGATATGAAATACGGACTACCTTACAAAGGAAGCAAAAACAAGCTGGCAGAGCGCATTGTGCGCCTCCTGCCCAAGCGCACCCACCTCGTAGATTTGTTCTGCGGAGGATGTGCCGTGAGCCATGCTGCCCTGCTTATGGGCAAGTATGAGCACATACATATCAACGACATCAACTGGATGTGTCCTACGCTCTTCATTGATGCCCTTAACGGCAAGTACAACGATGAAAACCGATGGATTAGCCGTGAGGACTTCTTCCGTCTGAAGGACTCCGACCCTTATGTGGCTGTGGTGTGGTCGTTTGGCAACAATCTGCGCGACTATCTTTATTCTAAGGAGATTGAGCCATTGAAGAAGGCTATTCATTATGCCATGTTCTTCAGCGACTATTCGTTGGGCAAAGAACTCGGTCACGACCTCTCGTTCATCGACCCCATACACGACCTTCAGAAGCGATACCTTGCCGTGAAGCATTACTTCAATAAGTTGGGTCACTTCCAGCAGCAATCGTTAGAGGGGCAGAATCAGCGGATACAGTCTATCGAAGCCTTGGAACGGCTCAACACCAATTTGCAGAATTGGGGGGAGGCAGAAAAGACTTGCCGAGATTGGAGACAATGGAAAGACTTACAAACGTCCGTCAGAATTGCAACACCTGGAATGTATCACCCGGGTGTCGCAATTCAAAAAAAAAAAATCGCAGCGGCGAACTATGCAACTGCGAAAGACACAACACAGTTGCATCGCTTGCAATATCGAGAACGGCAGCACAGTCTGCCCAGATATTCGGGGGGCAGTTTCTACCTATCACGTCCTCTGTGCTTGACTACGAAGAAGTCAAGATACCCGAAGACAGCGTGATTTATTGCGACATTCCATACGAAGATACCAACGTATATAACAAGGCGGAAGGTTTCGACTATGAACGATTCTATCAGTGGTGTGGACGGCAAACGCAACCCGTATTCATATCCTCTTATCAAATGCCCGAAGACCGCTTCGACTGCATAGAAGAGTTTACCCATCGTTCCACCTTGTCGGCTACGGCCAACAACCTCGTGACGGAGCGCATCTACGTTCCCAAACATCAAACCGAAAGAGGCAACCGCACCGTGCAGCTCACGCTGTTCTGACAAGAGAATCATCAAATGACACGAATGAAACTAATTGTTCGTGAAATTCGCGAAATTCGTAGTTTTCACAGACTGCAAGCAGCAGTTAGGTTCATTCGATTCATTCGATGACAACACAATAAACAATAAAAATTCGCATAGCGTATGATTTTATCAACCACCAAGGAGCTACGGCTCCACATCCCCAGCAACGCCATTGACGAGATAAGTTCTCTTCAAGGTACACTCGACAACAGCGAGAAGGATTTTCTTCGCGACAAGTTAGGCGACTCGCTCTACGATCAACTGTGCGAGTATTATCAGAGTATTTCGCCCGACGAGTTCTACCTCTCCGTCACCAACGGCGAGCATACTCACCTGCCTTGGCAGCAACTTCTGCTTATGGCACAGCGCATGGTGGTTTATGATGCTATGTCGCGCTTCGCCTACACGCAAGCCCTCTCCATCAACGGCACGGGCATCAACGTAACGTCGAGCGAAGACTACGGCGCTGCATCCAAAGACCTCCTCGACAAGGGAGTGCAAGGCTACAAGCGCGAGGCAATGGTGTCGCTCAACCAAATGCTTGTGATGCTCGAAGGTTGGGCGCGTAAGATGACTACACCCGCACCCATCGCCGATTCCGACTCCACCGAGCCACCGACCACCGAGCCAAAGGACGAGCAACACAAAGCCATTGAAGAGATAAGCCTATTGTGGCAGGAGAGCCAGTACTACTACCTTCACCACGACCTCCTCATTGCCACCTGTGCCGACCTTCAGCACTATCTTGACATCTACGAGAGCCGTGAGAAGTTCATCCGTCTTCTGCCCGACCTCCGCTTCATTCAGGACGAATACATCAGCGAGGCTATTGGCGAAGACACGGTGCAACGTCTGCTCCACACCGACGCCCCTGCCGATAAGCCACTCCTTCGCAAGGTACGTCGTCTGATGGTGGCCCACCTCGAAGAGCGCACAACAATTCTCACTATTGACAAGGCACGCCGAGCCGCTGCCCACAACGAAGCCATCGCCCTACGATCTTCGGTGCTCCGGCTCATGGAAATGCGCAAGGCAGTGGATGCCGCCAACTACACCCCAGACAAGTTCTCAACCAACACCACCGACTCAACAAGCAAAGGCTACGAGAACAATCAGCCAGACAGCAAGATATTCGTGTCGCCACTGCTGTATTAGAAAATGGCCTCAGACGGTGCTGCTCGGCAGAACAACGAATTAACGAATTAGGAAGTCAACTACGAATTACGCTAATTACACGAAAAAAACATTTGTGAAATTCGCGAAATTCGTAGTTTAAAATAAAATTCAATTCGCCGTAACCAACAATTCGTTAATTCGATAAATTCGTTGTTACCGCGTCTGAGCGCAAAACAATTTAAATTAGTTATAATATGGAAGAAATAATCCGCATCCTAACCCCTGCCCTCACCGCTCGCATCCTCACCTCCGACCAGCGTGAAGCCTTCGAGCGTGGTCTTACTCTTCTTGAGCAGAACCCACGGGCAATGTCGTTCATAAAGGAGAGCCGCCGTTTCCGCGACTATCATCGTCGTGTGCGTCAGCTCCTCACCTATCTGCAAACCATGCAGACCTCTTGCACGGAGATAAAGCGTCACGTCGGTCGCCCCACCAAGGAGGAACAGGCCCTCTATGCCGAGCAGCAGAAAGAGAAGGCTCTTGAGGAAGCGCGTCGCTCGCTCTTCCCCGACCTAAAGCCCGACCTCACCTTGCAGCCTCTCACCTACGGGGGCATCGTAGCCAACCCCAACGGCGAGACCATTGCGTCCACCATGCCCAACCTCATGCAGCTCCGACCGTTCCTCTCCGAACGTCTTCAAGAGCAAGTCAACACCGTGCGCTCCCTACGCAACGAGATGGCAGCAAAGGCAGAGCAAGCCAAGGTCATGGCCGAAGCCAATGAGAAGGCTGGCAGACCTATCTACACCGAAGAAGAGATTGCCCTTCTCGCCACCCGTGCCGTAAAGATAGAAAGCGACATCCTCCCTCGTATATACATTAACGTAGACCGCGAAATTGGCGAGGCATACCTTCGCCTATCCCCCCGCACCGGCGATCCCGAATACATCGCCCGAATAGAGAAGGCGTGCAACGTTCCACCGCAGAACCTACGCGCTCAGTTCCGTCCCTTCTACGACAAGGCACTCGCCCGTGACCCTCTCTTCGCCCAGTCGGTAGCCGACAAGATAGCCAACGACCGCCCCGAAGTGAAAGCCGCCCGCGACGCGGCAGCCAAGCACAAAGCCGAAGCCGACGCTCTCATTAAGTACATCATGCGCAAGGACAAGCCATCGACCAAAGCCCGCGTAAGGGGCCTTACCGACCGCATAGAAAAACTCCGCAAGAACTACGCCGACATCGTGACCGAAGACGAACTGAAGGGCTATGAGGCAATCCTCCTTAAAGTTAAGGAAGAAGTGGAGAGTGAAGAACGAAGAGTGAAGAACGAAGAATCCAATAGAAAAACGATAACGCGATGAAAGACCCTTTTGAAACGTTAAAAGCTCTCTGTACAGAAGCCTGTCATGAGCGCAAGGCTTGCACCGAAGGCTATCGTGCCATGCTCGCCGCCGAAAACATCAGTCAGTTCATGGCTGTGTGGCGAGCCAACTGGGAGGATGTTGTTGAAAGCAAATATGCCGACATTATTAATGAAAAGCTTCCGTCCTTATATCCTTCGTTAAAAAAAGAGATGAACGCTGCCGGCATCTATGTGAACGAATGTCCCAAGGTGGCTCATGAGAACATTCTTGTTATCGTGACCGACTGCGATGATGTTGTTGAGATTCATGACCACGCCCGGTGTTATGTCTTGGGCGCAGCTAACGTCTGGGCGTGGGGTCACAGTCAGGTCTATAGCGAAAAGAGCGACGATGCCCGCATCATTTTGAGACAACACGCTTACGGACATATCGGCAAGGGTCACGTTATAGCCTACGACTTTTCCCGTCTTTGGTTTTCGGCAACAAAGGCATGGCTCCATGACGGCACGTCCTGTGAGGCACATGGGGGCGAGGTACACGCCGAGGGCTATCGCACAATATCGGCCTTCGGCGACACAAAGGTGTTCAGCAAGACCGACCGTAACATTACGCTATATGGCAACGCCCACATCGTGGTGTGACGCGCATGAAGACAGCAACACGAAACAATACATATAAAAACAGAGACAATGAACAGTAAACTGACTATACTTGCTAAGAACACTCCCCTTACCGTCAGCGAAGACTGCTCGGTTCAGCTCGAACTGAGCAATCCGCTATTCAACGACGTGGAGATGTTTTCCTATCCCGTGGCGTTGCCTGTAGATGGCAACAGGCACGTTTTGAAAAACATTGATGATGTCAACTCGGCCGTGCGCCCTATGAGCTACGAGCACATGCCCATACAGATTCTTGCCGACGGTGTGCCTCTCGCGTTCGGTCCTGCTGTCATTCAGGAAGACGAACGTGTAGATGACACCCTGTCCCTGAGCGTCGATGCAAGCGTGCAGTCGTTTGCTGATCTTATAAGTAACCTGAAATGTAACGAGGTCCCCATTCCCGCAAAATATCATGACAGCCTACTTATAGGCGAGAAGATTAACGAGGTAAACGTGAACGTGAGCTACACCACCGACGTGGTGGTGCAATATGAAGGCAAGAAGGGCAACAAGAAGATTGGCTCGGTGGGCAGCTACAGAACGTCGGGCACGTTCTCCCCCCAGGCTCTCGGATTCTCTTTCCCCGGAAAGTGTCATGAAACCCCGTCGTTTCTGGCTTACAAGAAAGAGGATCGCGTCTACACTGATGGCACGAAAGTGACCATGCCGGAGGTGGAGCAGTCGTATATCAACGTCAGCGATCCCTATCCCATAAAACCGTTCTGCAATGCCCGCGTGTGCTACGGCCACCACGACATCAACGACGACGGCACCACATCCGACTCGCTCGTTGAATATCTCAAGGAGGATGACGGCAAGGAGATGTTTGAAGATTGCGGTCCTATCTGGGCACTCGATGCCGACCGTCCCCAGTCGGGCATCTGTTTCTATGTGCTGTTCTTTCTTGACTGTCTTTTTGATCATCTCGGCGTGACGTTTGACAACTCGGCTCTCACGGCTGTCGGCGACTTCAAACGCCTCTGCTTCTTCACGACCAAGTGTGCCTACGACACCAAGCCGCTACATTATGGCGACACCTATAAGGAGAACGATCCCGAGGTGTTGGCAGGCAAGAAGAAGGCGGGAGACATAAAGTATGGCTGTTTCCGCAAAACCTGCTCATCGGGCAAGGATGCGCAGGAAAATCTGTTTAACAGCGTAAACGAGTGGCTCGACTCGCGCGGTTGTGGCGGCAAGCTAAAACTGGAAAACCCGAAAGACAAGACCTTGCAGCAGATTGTCTACTATCCTGTCATGTTCCGCTTTGTCGATGACATTGATAACCGCTTCCCCGACAAGGTGTTCAAGAAAGCCGAGATCGTGAAGATGAAGGAGGACAGCAAGAAAACGGCCATCGTGGGACAGGACGGTGTGGCGAGCATTACATCGAAGAGCTACATAACGGCAGCCGAGATGAACGCGAGCGTGGTCAACATGTATGCAAACGAGAGAAATTTCCCTGACGAGGACGTGCAGTCGGTCATCGACTCACTGGAGCAGCAGTTTGGTATAAAGTTTTATTACGACTATGAGCGCAAGCACGTCACGGCTTACCTCATACGCGATGTTTTCCGCAAGCAGAACGACAAGCCGCGGCCTTTTAACGCCGAAATTCTGTCAATGGTGCCGATGACGGAGAAGATCACGGGTGTGCGCGTGGGCTATTCGGCCGAGAGCGAGAGCAAGGAACAGAAGAAGAATATAACGGACAACATCAAGGACTATGCGACCGACTACGACTATATTGAATACCCGAAGGACCGTACGGTAACGTCGCTCACCTACAAGGAGATCATTCATACGGTCTACAACGGACAGATGAATGTGTTCGTGGACTTGCAGACAGGCAACAGTTATCGCGTGAAGATAGACTCTCAGTTTACCAACACCAACGACATGCGCCCGCGGTTGTTTCGCGTAGCTGCATACAAGGGTGTTGAGTTTGGCGACTGCTCTGATGTCAACGAAGACTATGTGCAGGAGTATAAATCCGACTTTGTGCCCGTGCCTCTTGTAGACATCAACTACCGTAAAGCTTTCTCGGCGAGCTTCGACAGCTTCTTCTATACCGACGGGGATGTGCAGCCGTCTGAGGGTAGCAACATTGACGGCTATATGGCCACCGAGGTGAACAGCAATAAAGCCGAGTGTGTAATGGTGCCGTTCATAGATACTGACATGGAACATGAGTTTGTGGAGCAGTATATCAAGAACCCACTCTCCTCTACCGTTGCCGACTTCTACGTCACCGAGGTGCTGTCGCTGCGTGAGAGCTATGACCCCTCGAAGACCGATGACGGAAACTCGCCCTTACAGTCATACGACTGGGGACTCACCGTCGCCATCATGCGTGGAGGTGGAGATGGATCAAGCCGTGAGACCTACGATTACGATTATGACGGCTTCGGAAACTCAAAATGGCGCACAACGGTGGGCAACTACGCTGTTACGTCCGACTCAATCGACAACTACGGCAATTCTTACGCCTATAACAGCGTTGACACCGAAGAGCATTTCTCTCTCACTCCACGCGCATGGGTGCAGCCCGATTGGGCGGCCAGTCCGCTTGTGGTCAGCACACCTTCGGTCAAGAACCGCGGATGGATAGACACGTTCCTGGTTGATAACGTCTATTTCCTGCTTAACCGCAAGAAATTTTATGTGCGCTGCCTCGCTACGGTTGCGCAGATAGCCGACATTCCCAACCACTGGAAAGAGTGGTGGAACATCGGAGGGCGCAAGTGTCTTGTCAACAAGGTCAACACCACGATAACTGGTACCGACGGCATGGGCGAGGTGGAAATGGAGGTCTATGCGTTCTGATCCTCGTATCTCCTTATATATATTATATGCAAGCAGCAATGATCACCAACAAAACAACAAGATAAATTATGGCAACATCAATATCTCTCGCTTCTGGATCTATCCTTAACGGCAACCCCATTGTGTTTAACGTGCAGCCGCGGCGCATCTACGGCACGCCGCCGTCGTTTCATCGCGTCATCCTTGATGTAGTGTGTGGCATGAGTGGCGGCAACATGGAGACTATATCGCTGTCGAAGCCCGTTCTTGCCGAGAACGGAGCTTCGGTACAGATAGACGTGTCGTCGGCTCTTCGCTCGTTTCATGATGCCTATACCTATACGGCAAACCCGACGGCGAGCTACCCTTTGGTTAAGTTTAACGTCAAGGCCCATGACGAGTATATGTATGACGGAGAACTGAAAACAACGGATGTGTTGTGGTACCCAGCTGAAGATCAGTATATGAATACTTTGTTTGGCTCTTTTTCCGACCGCGAACGCTTGACTGCATCGGGCACCACCTTGTCTGTTACCCGGTTGTCACGAAAGCCCCAGTCGCTACCTCAGTTGGTGTGTGTAGGCGACCGTTTTGTCTATTCGGCTTCTTACGCCGAGGGACAACTCCTTCCTAAAAGTGCCGACCTTGTTGCACCCACCCCTACCTATGTTGACATTACCAAGGAAGGCTTGCAGACCGTCGGCGACCAACAGCTCTATGCCCTTCCCGCCACCGAAGCACAGAACCGCGCAACATTCCGTTTCGTCAACTCCTTCGGTGTGGTGGAGAGCATCAGTGTTCCCCAGGTGAGCGGCAAGACCTTCACTCACAAGGCAACCGATTATATTAAGACCATGCCGGAGACCTTCAACGTGTTCTCCCGCGCAACGGTAAGAAAGATCTCTGACAAGGAGGTATGGCGCTTTTCTACCGATCCTTTGGACGAGGAATGGCTTTCATGGTATCTTCATGAGTTTCTTATGTCTAATCGTGTATGGCTGCTGTGCGGTTCTCTCTTTGTGCCGTGCCGTCTGAGCATCGATGACGAATATGAAATGAAAAACGACACGCAGGAAAAATATTATGCTGTCGAGTTTACGGTCAAGATGAACATTGACGGCAGTCCTCTATATTGATTTATTATTTATTAGTTATTATTTATTATTTGTTATTTGTTTGCAACCTCGGGCACGCTGCTGTCCCGAGGTTGCTTTTGTTTTCCGACGTATCGTTGTCCTAACCAGTCCTGACGTTTTTTTTATCTTTGTAATAGAAATAAAAAAATCAACCATTACAGAAAACTATAATAACACAGGACATGGCACAAGACAACAACGAAAGCCCGACTTACACGATGACGCAGGCGAGAACCCAGGACTACTGGATCTCTCCGTCGGCTTTATATATAGAGCTGAACGCCCTCGGCATACCTAATTTCATTCAGGCTTCTTGTGTAACAGGAGCTCAGGTCCTCGTGTATATAAAAGGCATCGTTTCTTACGACAACGGCCATAACTACCGACGCTGGCCACTGCGGGCTGTGCCTACAATGTTTAATACGAACAGCGAGAAATATGTCTATGTGGCCATTCCGCGCAATCTGGACTCCAATGACGCTGCCCTTGTCGTATTCCCTTCTGAGCTTATTGACCTCTATGGCAAGAACGCCGATGGAGGACAGATTGGCTCTGAAGACAAATACTATATCTACCTACAGGCCAAAATCACATCATCGGGCGACAACGGAACAACGGCTCGCGAATGGGACGGCGGCAAGACGGTGGCCACTGGCTACCTTGCTTCAGACGAGGCAATATCGGCAGGACTGGTTGACACGGTGTGGTATCAGTATAGCACCGTTGATCAGACCGTGACGTTCCTCAAGGACCTTACGATGAAGATCGGCACTAAATTCAGACAGATCTTCGTCAAAGCTCTTACCGTCGTGTCGGGAGGTAGCATAACGTTCGAGAATCAGGGTAGCGTCGTTGGTGTTGCCAACAGCGCAACGCCTGTAACGGCGGAAGACCATATTGCAACGCCTAAGTATGTTGACGACAATGCGCTGTCAAAGACCCACGACGACAGCACGCCTCACGCTCTGATGGTAGGGTCTCTCACGTCTGACGGCAAGATGACTGTGCGAGGCGACACACAGCTGCGTGGCGATACGTTCTTCGGTACGGGGAGCGACAAGACGAACACGCCCCATGTTGACGGAGGGAGCGGCGACGCTCTGCTCGGTGACGTGGTGCTGAAGGCGTTGCAGAGCAAGGACTTTGATGCGCTGCTTCAGCGCGGCTTCGGCTTTACGAAGGGCGTGAACGGCAAGTTTACGCTCAGCGTGACTGACCTCATGGTGTGGGGCAAGGCTATCTTCAATGAGCTGGAGATACGGAAGCTGAGCAGCGTGGGCGGCAACGTCTACCTGAGCGGCGCTTCGAGCAAGATAGTATATGTGAAGGAGGAGTATCTAAAAGGAAAGTTTATCGGCTGGCGTTGCTACATTCTTGCCGACGACGGCACGACAGCGACACAGAACGGCTGGCGGCCGTTTGACCAGGCGCGTTGCCAGACTTTCAACGTTGCCGCGGGCAACTATGAAGGCGTGGGCAACCGCAGCTACTGGAGACTTGTCGAGGGTGTGAGCGGCGAGAACGTGGCGATAACAGATGCAGAGGGCAACGACCTGTACAACGGAAAGAAATTTGCGTGGGTGGTGCTCTCGGCTACCGACTGCGAGGATGTGCAGACGAACGATATACCTCAAGCTGGCGATGTGATCGTGCTTGACGGGCACAGGCAGTTTGGCGAGGGCGACCCACGGGCCATAAACAACGATGCTTCACGAACAAATGTAATGATGCTTCAGACGACGGGGAACGAGGGCAGCGTGCCTAACATCATCTCGTTGCAGGGCATTGTTGACTATAAGCACAGTGCAGCTAACAACAAATACAGCAACACGGTGTTTATACTCTCTCCCGAGGAGGTGGTCTTTCTTAGCTCAAGGTTTAAATGGATAAGCGCGAGCGGCACACCGATAACGCTGGTCAATTTCCGCGGTGCGTGGGAGCAGGGCGAGACTTATTACTATTACGACCAAGTGAGCCACAACAATGCAATATGGACCTGCATCGTGGCGGAAGACAGCAGCACCACGGAGGAGCCTACGGACGGGAGCACGGTGTGGCGGAAGGACCTGACGGGTGGCGTGCCTGGTGAAAAGGGTGAGAAAGGAGACCCCGGCGATAAGGGCGACAAGGGAGACCCTGGCAAGGACGGTGTGGATGGTATTGACGGTGTGGACGGAGCGAACGGCTACACCGTTACAGCCACGCCGTCTGTTATCACGCTCAGCATAAACAAGGTGTCGGACACGGAGTTTGCTGCCGACACATCGAATAACAACACGTCTACCGTGAAGGTGCTGAAGGGTAATCTTGACATTACGGAGAGGTGCAGGATAACGGTTGCGAGCTCAGAGAACTGTACGGCAACAGGGCCGACAGTGGGCGGCTCGGGTCTGGTTAAGGTGACGCGCATGTCTACCTATACGGCAGATGGCGTGACCTATCCCTTCACGACAGGTTCTGTGACAGTGACAATAAACATTGGAAGCACGACTCTTAGCCATACCATCGCCGTGAACGTGGATATGAGCGTGGTGTGGGGTGGCGTTGAGACAACGGTCAGAGGGCTGAAGAGCGAGTTTAGCAAGCTGCAACAGGACTTGCAGAGTGAGGCTCCTAACGTGCTGACGAAATATACCTCCAAGATTGAGCAGACAGCAAAGAGCATATCTGCAAAGGTGGCGCAGGAGACGGTTGGCAGGCTGAACCTGTTGCCCGGCACGGCGTTTAACGTAGCAGCAGACGTGACACAGCAACGCCCAGATACATTTCCGTGCAAAATTGAGCCATTTGGTGGACTTGAAGGCACAGGAGCGATGGTTGTAAATCAGATAGGGTCTACAACGACAACATGGAGCGGTCTTGTGTGGGAAGGGGTGGTTCTGAAGCCAAAAACCTACTATATGGCGAGCGTGTGGGCGAGAGCCGACGGCGGTCTGGACGATAATATGTATCTCAGCATGCGACAAGAAGGTGCGAACGACGTTCTTTGCTATATTGCTCTTGCGTCGCCCAACGAGACGCATGAATGGAAACTGTATAAGACTACATTCAAGACAGGCGAAACGGCAGCGAGCTGTAACAACGTGAGAGTGGAGCTTGCCATAATAAAGAACGGTAGCGGTCGATGCTGCAAGCTGATGCTCGATGAGAGCAAAGCCTACAACGGCTGGACTGCTGCGTCTTATGCTGATGTGTCGTCGCGTGCGCTGGAGGCTACGGGTATAGACATCAAGCACAAGACGATAGACATGACGGCTGATAAGTTTACGCTCAGGAACAATCATGGCGAGAAGAGTTTCGGTGTGGACGAGGACGGCAACCTTGAAGCGCGGTCACTGAAAAGCGTGTCGAAGGACGGTAGTCTGACAGCTATCATCAAGGATGGCGCGTTCACGGCCCTGAGTGGACTGAGCGGTGCAACTGCCTTCTTCGGCCTTATAGACGGTTTGCCCTATTTGCAGTTTACAAACGCGGCAGGTGTGGTGTGTTACGCCATCGGACCGAGTGGCGGACAGGCATCGGGCAAAGTGGGCGTGCAGATGACGGCTTGTGGCGTTATATATAGTGTTTCGACGATAGATCTTGTATCAAAGAAAAACTACTGGATCAGCTATAGCGGTTCTGTAACTCTTCAGAATTTTGGGTCTGAGAGCGCGAAGATTTATCAGAGCAAGTTGCAGCTCGTTATCGACGGCTTCACGCAGACGCTCACAGCGAGCTTCAAGGACAGCAGCTTCCCCATGACAGAGGTGGGCCAAGGCAAGGTCATGACGCTCATGCCCGGTAAGCTGATGCAGGCCGAGTTTGAGATAAACGCTATTGGCGAAACCATGCCTACGACAGGCAGCGACGGGTCGGTGATTGCGAAGCCGAGCGGCGCGCGCGGCTGTCAGCTGAAGCTCAACGGCGAGGTTATTGGCAAGGGCGCGATTTCTTAATTTATTATTTATTAGTTATTAG
>ERZ1034730.155-NODE-155-length-31201-cov-16.883227_pt1 | contig 31201 bp, 29 predicted proteins | sample MGYA00520650_ERZ1034730 | MGnify/ENA primary metagenome ERZ1034730 (study PRJEB33766, sample SAMN09781702) | gut metagenome | biome: gut microbiome | host: Homo sapiens | place: Madagascar | study: EMG produced TPA metagenomics assembly of the PRJNA485056 data... | reverse complement strand
TTTTTATGCGCCGCACCACCACTCCTAACTCCTAACTCCTAACTTCTAACTAGAGAGCAAAGCTTTCATCCCCAATCAAGGGGCTAGCCCCGAACCCTGAACCCTTTCCCCAAGGAGTACCACTATGCATATCACCATCACCCCCGCGCCGCTTTCCGGCGTGCTCCGCGTGCCGTCCTCGAAAAGCATGACGCATCGCGAGCTGATCGCCGCTGCGCTTGCCAAAGGGGAAACAACGCTCTCCGGCGTGACCCCGTCACAGGACATCGAAGCCACCGTCCGCATCCTTTCGCTGATGGGCGCGCATTTTACAGAAGAGGCTGCCGAAGACGGCCTCACCTTCCATATTTCCGGCGGCCTTTCCCCGCAGGAAGGACGGCTCGAAGCCGATGCCGGAGAGTCCGGCTCGACACTGCGTTTCCTCATCCCGCTCGGTCTTATTTCAGGGAATGTCATCCGCTATGTGGGGCATGGCCGCCTCTCGGAGCGCCCGCTGACACCGTACTACGGGATCTTTGATGAGAAGGGCATTTCCTTCGACAACCGGGAGGGGCTTCCTCTCACGGTCAAAGGGCAGCTTCCCGGCGGGCGCTATGCGATTCCCGGAGATGTCAGCTCGCAGTTCTTCACCGGCCTCCTCTTTGCACTGCCGCTCGCCGGGGATGACTCCGTACTTATCAGCACGACCACGCTGGAGTCGAAGAGCTATGTCGATATGACGCTGGATACGCTTGCCCGTCATGGCATCACCATCCATGAGAAAAGCCCCGAGCATTACGAGATCCCGGGCGGGCAGTCCTACAAGGCGGGCGCATTTGCCGTGGAAGGGGACTACTCGCAGGCCGCCTTCTGGCTAGTCAGCGGTCTCACGGGAGCGGGCATCACGCTGCAGGGTCTTTTCCCTGACTCAAAGCAGGGGGACAAAGCGATCCTTGCCATCCTTAGCAAGATAGGCGGAGACATCTGCGAAGAGGACGGCATGATCTCTGCCAAGCCATCGAAGACACGGGGGACCGTGATCGATGCCGAAGACTGCCCGGACCTCGTGCCGGCGCTCGCCGCCCTTGCCGCTGTCAGTGAAGGCACGACCGAGATCATTCATGCCTCTCGCGTGCGCCTGAAAGAATGTGACCGTCTCCATGCCATGGCTGTCGAGCTCACGAAGCTCGGCGCGGACATCGAAGAAAAGCCCGACGGCCTTTTGATCCGCGGCCAAGACCATCTCACCGGCGGCGCCGTCTCCTCGTGGAACGACCACCGCATCGCCATGGCTCTTGCTGCGGTCTCTGCGAAATGCAGCGCGCCTCTGACCATTGAAGACGCGGAAAGCGTCCGGAAATCGTACCCGACATTCTGGGAGGATTTCAAGCGGGTCGGGGGACGGCTTGTGACTGGTGATTAGTGACTGGAAGACTTCAGCACCTCTCTCTGCATACCGCTTGTGCCCTATCCGCCCCTTCGGGGCACCTTCCCCGCAAGGAAGGCTGACGATACGGAAATCCCATCATCTAACATAGCGGCGAAGCCGTCACCACAAGTTTGAAAGCAGGGATTTGGGATGAGTGGCTGGGATTGGGAGTCCCCAAGAAGTGGAGCAGCCCCTTGGAGAAGGGGCGCGCCAAAGGCGCAGGATGGATGTGCCGCATAGCGGCACCCTTCTAACTGGCGGATCATGCCATCTGGTCCAGACGTTTTACCGTCTATTCCCCCCCCTTGAACCTTGAACCCATCAAAGGACATATTCTATGAGCAATACATTCGGACAAAAACTGAAAGTCACCATTTTCGGTGAATCCCATGGCACTGCCATCGGCTGCATCATCGACGGACTTCCCGCAGGGATCTCCATCGACTGGGACGCCGTGCGCCGGGATATGGCGCGCCGCGCTCCGGGCAGCAGCGCATTAGCGACCCCGCGCAGGGAGAAGGATGCTTTTGAGATCCTCTCCGGCTATTTCAATGACCGCACGACCGGGACGCCGCTCGCGATGGAGATCAGAAATGGCGATCAGCACTCGAAGGACTATGGCATTCTGAAAGACTGTATGCGCCCCGGACATGCCGACTACACCGGACATGTGAAGTATGGCGGATACAATGACTACCGCGGCGGCGGCCATTTCTCCGGCCGCATCACCGCGCCCCTGACCTTTGCGGGCTCCATTGCCCGGCAGGTACTCTCTGCCAAAGGCATCTATATCGGCGCGCATGTCACCCGCATCGCGGAGATCGAGGACCGCCGCTTCGATCCTTTGGGAGAGAGCGAGGCGACCTTCGCTTCTCTTCGTGAAGAGAAGCTCCCCGTCCTCACCAAGGACATCGGCGAGAAGATGGAAGCCGCTATCCTCGCCGCCAAGGCGGAGGGAGACTCCGTCGGCGGCATCGTCGAATGTATGGTGACCGGCCTTCCCGTAGGGCTTGGCGATCCCTTCTTTGATTCGCTGGAGAGCGAGCTGTCCCACATGATGTTCTCCATCCCCGCCGTGAAGGGCATCGAATTTGGAGACGGCTTCGCCCTTGCGGCGATGAAAGGCTCGGCGGCGAATGATGGCATGCACTGGGCGGAGGGGAAGGTGGAAACAAAGACCAACCACAATGGCGGTATCTTGGGCGGTATCTCCGGCGGCAATCCCGTGATCTTCCGCCTCGCCATCAAGCCGACAGCCTCGATCGGAAAACCCCAGCTCACCGTGAATCTCGCCGAAAGGAAGGACACCCTCCTCACCATCGGCGGCCGTCACGACCCCTGCATCATCCCTCGCGCGATCCCTGTCATCGAGACCGCCGCGGCACTTGTCATCTTGGATGAGATATTGGTGACTAGTGACTAGTGACTGGGGAACAACAGTCCCTCTCGCATCGTCATTTCGAGCGAAGCGAGAAATCTTTTTTGCAGACCGATAAACGATGCATGTGCGAAAGCAAAAATACGTATACCAAGGCGTCGTTTCCCTGCCAGTTCTTATGTGATACTGACCGCAGTGCCAGGAAAGACCCTTGGCTACGCTTCCGATGACAACGGCGCGTAAATTCCGCAGCACTTTTAATTTTTATGCGCCGCACCACCATTTCTCATTCAAGCGAAGCTTTCATCCGCAATCAAAGGGCACCATGCCCCACGGGCTAACCCTGAAGACAGCACCTTTTTTTCGGAGACATCCTATGACACATACACTCAAAGTCGGCTGCTATGGCGCGAAAGGCTCCTACACCTACGAGGCCATGGAGCAGCAATTCGGCAGCAAGGAACGGGAAGAATCCTATTTCCCTTTATTTGAAGACGTCGTGAAAGCCGTGAAAGATGGCACCATCGACTACGGCGTCCTTCCCATCGAGAATTCCTCGACCGGCGGTATCACCGAGGTCTACGACCTCATCCAGAAATACGACTGCGCCGTCGTCGGAGAGCAGCTGGTGAAGATCGAGCACAACCTTCTTGGCATTCCCGGCGCGACCTTGGACGACATCGACACCGTCTATTCCCATCCGCAGGGCTTCCGCCAGTGCCGCCCCTTCTTCAATGAGCACAGAGACTGGACGCTCGAGCCGTATTTCTCCACGTCTCGGAGCGCAGAGCGCGTCGCCGAAGACGGCAGGAAGAACCAGGCCGCAGTCGCCAGCCGCACCGCAGCCCGCCTCTACGGCCTCTCCGTCCTTGCGGAAAATATTTATTTCAATCAGAGCAACTACACCCGCTTCTTCATCATCGCCCCGAAGATGGAGATCACCGAAGACGCGGACAAGATCACCCTCGTCATCTCCGTCAAGCATGAGCCGGGCGCGCTCTACCACGTCCTGGGCTACTTCTTCTACGGCGGCATGAATATGACGCATCTCGAGTCCCGTCCCATGGAAGGCCATCCCTTCGAGTACTTCTTCCACATCGACGTCAAAGGCCGCATCCACGACCCATCCAACGCACAGACCCTCCACGGTCTCGCCTCCATGTGTACCTGCTTCAAGATCCTGGGGAACTATCCGTCCTGCAAGAAATAGCGACGGGCGATGCGTCCTATACTCCCTTTCCTAGGGCGTCCCTTGCAAAGAGGCAGACGATGGGAGCGTTTCTTTCAGATCTTCGGGCGTCGCCCGTCTTTACAGAGTGGCCAGACCGCCATATTTCTTTGCACCTTCAGCACCGGCTGGATCTGCGAGACCCAAGGAGCTCCTCATGAAACTCGGACTGATCGGAGAAGTGCTCGGACACAGCCTTTCTCCTGTAATTCACGAAAAACTATTTCACAAGCTGTCCATCCCCGGGCGCTATGACCTCATCGAGATCCCCAAGGACCACTTCGATGGAGCACTGCGAGATACCCTCACCGCCCGCGACGGGCTGAATGTGACCATCCCCTACAAGCTCGATGTCATCCCCTTTCTGGATGACATTTCCCCGGAAGCAAAGACCATCGGTGCGGTGAATACCATCGCCAAGGCAGACGGAAAGCTCGTGGGATACAACACTGACTACTTCGGCTTCCAGAGAACGCTCCGAAAGATCGATGCCAAGGTTAATGGAAAGACCGCAGTCGTCCTCGGTCACGGCGGTGCATCGCGCGCCATCATCCAGTGCCTTTATGATGAAGGCGCAGCAGAGATCCGCGTCATCTCCCGCCATCCGGAGAAGGTGAACTCCGATCTCCGCTCCTTTGCAGAAGAGCGCCGCGTCCGTCTCATGGACTACGCCGCTTTTGAAAGAGAGGCAGAAGGCGCACTTCTCGTGAACGCCACCCCGGTCGGCATGTATCCCAAGGTCGGCGTTTCACCGATCTCCGAAGAGGCCGCCCGGCATTTCTCCAAGGTCATCGACATCATCTACAACCCGAAGGAGACCCGCCTCCTCCATGACGCTTCGCATGCGGACAAGGCCAATGGCATGTACATGCTCGTCATGCAGGCCATCGCGGCAGAAGAGATCTGGCTGGAAAGAGAGATCCCCGATCGCATCGCAGAAGAGATCGCAGAAGAAATGAGCGACTAGTGACTAGTGACTAAAAGACTAGGAGACTAGGAGACATCAGACTCCCGTATTGTCATTTCGAGCGTAAGCGAGAAATCTTTGCCATTCGCGGTCAGGCGGTCGATGTCAGGAAATCCCAAACGGGGAAACCGGCTACCCGTAGACCTTCAGGCATCGCCTCATATAAAAAGCGGTGATGCCGCGTACCGCTCCATGGCTGGCCCTGAACCCTTTGGACCCGACGATCTACTTTCATAGGAAGGAGCATTCATGAAAAATATCATCCTGATCGGCATGCCCGGCTGCGGGAAATCCACACTGGGGCGGCGACTGGCCGGAGCCCTGCACCGCTCCTTCGTGGATGCCGACAGTTATTTGGAAGAAAAAGAAGGAAAGAGCATCCCCGAGCTCTTCGCCGTGAGCGAAGACTGCTTCCGTGATGCCGAAGAACGCACCATCGAAGTCCTCGCAAAGAGGGAAAGCCTCGTCATTGCGACCGGCGGCGGCGTCGTGAAGCGCGCCGTCAACATCGAGCGACTGAAAAAGACCGGCACCATTTACTTCATCGACCGCCGTCCCGAAGACATCGCAGGCGATGTCGAAGTCAGCACCCGCCCTCTCCTTGCCGAAGGCAGTGCGAAAGTCTACACGCTTTACCATGAGCGCATCACTCTCTATCGCAAGGCGGCAGACGAGATCGTGGTGAATGAGGGTTCGCTGGAAAGCGTACTCGAAAAATTGACGAAACTGGCGATCAGGGGACAGGGGATCATCTGACGCGGATAACGGGCTTGCAAGAAGAAAGATGACGAAGCGGTGCATGAAAATACAGGCAAGATCGGTTTCTGTGATGAAATATGTCTTTCCCCAAGCACGTATTGATATAGCATAGACCCGTTTTCCCGTTCCCGCGCGATCACCGATAAACAAAGAATCTTAGGCAGAGGAGGGCTCCTTTTTATGGGGCTTTTTTTCTTTGTGAGGCGGGATAGAGGGTCTCGCGTTCTTTCGATATGAGAAGACCCGGAAGAGGAGGGGCTTTCCTTCGGTGCATAGACCGAGCTTTTAGTCATGGCTGCGCGTTCCTCATTAGTGGCATGAGGGGCGGCGTTTGGGGACAGACCTTTTATCCTTCGGGACTGTCGGCGATGGGTCTCAAAGATCCATTGCCCGAAAGGGCGATGGGGGAGAGCCTCCCCTCTGCCCTCTTGCATTCTTCTCCTGTTTCGAGTACGATAAAGAGTAAGAATCGTCGAAAAAAATCGGCAGGTGCTGCCCGTGAGACAGGCTGCCTCCCGATTTCGTAACGAACAAAGGAGACAACTATGCTGAGCGATATATGGGTATATACGAGGACCGCAAAGCTCATGATCGGCCTGCTGCTCCTGGCCGCACTGCTGCTAGCTACGCAGAATTGGCCGCTGGGGCTGCTCTTCTTTATCATCGTGGCCGGGGTCATCGTCTACGTGAAACGCTCCGACTACGGGCAGGAGAAGAAGCTCCTGCGCTATCTGGATGACCTGTCCTCTGGCGTTTCGGCCGGTACGGTGTATGCGGTGAAGAACCTCCCTGTCGGCATCGCGATGATGGATGAGAAGAAAGAGCTGGTCTGGGCGAACAATGTCTTCCGCGGCTGGCTCGGTGAGGGTGCCGAGGTCGGAGTCCGTTTTCAGGATCTCATCACCGGGCAGAAGATCTCCAAGATCTGGGGCAAGACCGGGTGGTTCGAGTGCCATGCGGGCGAGTCCTTCTTCCGTGTTTTCTACAAATTTCTGGACACCGGAGAGAAGAACGATACGCACTTCATGGTATTCTACTTCATGGACCGCACGGATGTCGAAAAAGCGGTGAAGGCGTGCGATGAAGCGCGGCCGGTCTTCTGCCTCATCCGTATCGACAATGTGCCGGAGGTCACCGCAGACCTCACCGATGTCGAGCGCTCGGCCCTGCTCTCGGATGTCACGGAGAAGGTCCTCTCCTCCTTCAATGCGAAAGAGGGCTTCATCAAGCAGTACTCGACGAATGATTTCGTGGCGTGCATTTCACACAAGGCACTTGCGGAAATGATGGAGAGTAATTTCGAGATCCTCGATGCAGTCCGCGCGATCCATACGGTGAACCGCATCCCGGTCACGCTCTCCATCGGCATCGTTCAGAGCAGCGACTCCTTCATGAAACAGTTCGAAGAGGCGCAGGTCTCCCTTGACCTCGCCCTTGGACGCGGCGGGGATCAGGCCATCGTCCGCCTCGGGAAGGAAGTGAAGGCCTTCGGCGGGAAATCGCCGACGTCCGTCTCCTCCACCCGTGTGCGCGTCCGCGTCGTCGCACAGGCGCTGAAAGAGATCATCGAAGACGCAGATATGGTGCTCGTCATGGGGCATAATCATGAAGACTTCGATGCCTTGGGATCGGCGGTCGGCGTCGCCCACCTCGCGCGCGCCTCCCATGTCGAGGCGCATGTCGTCCTCTCGAAGGAGCGGGACACCTGCCGCAAGATGGTCGATGCCATCGAGAAGAGCGGTGCCGCCGAAGGGCTCCTCATCGATGAGAGCGAGGCAAAGGGACTCATGACGGATAAGACCGTCGTCATCATCACCGACACGCACATCCCCGAGCTCGTCGCAGCCCCGGAAGTTCTCAAAAAAGCCGTGAAAAAGGTCATCATCGATCATCACCGCCGTGCGGCCTCCATCATCCGACAGCCGCTTCTGACATACATGGAGCCATCCGCCTCATCGGCGTCCGAGCTTGTAACCGAGCTCGTCCAGTACTACGGCGGGGATGAAGAAATGAATGAGATCGAGGCGTCCTGCCTCTATGCAGGCATCGTCGTCGATACGAAGAACTTCGCCGTCCAGACCAGCGTCCGTACCTTCGACGCGGCGAGCTTCCTGCGCCGCTGCGGGGCAGATACGAAGCTCGTTCACAGGCTCTTTGCGGAGGACATCCACTTCATCAAGACCAAGGCAGAGATCCTGGCCCATATGAAGCTCATCGATAACTATATCGCGATCGCCGAGTGCCCGGAGGGAACAGAAGACTCTCAGGTACTCGCCGGACAGATCGCAGACTACCTTGTGACTGTGAAGGAGATCCGGACCAGTTTCCTTTTCTATCACACAGACAATGGACTCTGTCTCTCTGCCCGCTCTGACGGCTCGATCAATGTACAGGTCGTCATGGAAGCCTTGGGCGGCGGCGGTCATCTCACCGTGGCAGGCTGCCAGCTGGGCAAAGATGGAAATAAAGAAGCAGCGGAAAAGGTCATCCTGACCCAAGTCCGTAAACAAGTAGAGGAGGAAAAAGAATGAAAGTCGTATTACTGCAAGACGTAAAGAAAATGGGAAAAAAGGGCGACGTCATCGAAGTCGCTGATGCGTATGGCCGCAACGTGCTCATCCGCAAAGGCCTCGGCGTAGAAGGCACCAAGGCAAACCTCAATACCGCCTCCCAGCGTCAGGAAGCAAAAGAATTCAAGAGCAAGGTCGCAGCAGACGAAGCCGTCATCATGGCCTCCCAGCTCAAGGCCGTCAAGGTCGTCATCAAAGTCCAGAGCGGGGAAGACGGCCGCATCTTCGGCTCCGTCACCGGCAAGGACATCAGCGAAGCTCTCGAGAAGCAGTACAAATTCAAGCTCGAAAAGAAAAATATCCGTCTCAAAGCGCCGATCAAGACCGTCGGTGAATATGACGTAGAGGTCTGGGTCCACCAGCAGGTCACCAGCACCGTCCACGTCTCCGTCGTTACGGAATAAGAATGATAAGAATTCCCCGAGATTTATTCCCGGGGAATTTTTCTTTGCGTGCGACCAGTGATTGGCGACTAGAGAGCGCTATGGTTCTCTCCCGTAAATGCTTCTTCGATGGAGGAAACCCCGAGAGTGTATAACATCTTTTCCAACTATGAGATCGCTGCCTGCGCTATTTTCCGTGTATTCTCATCGAAGGGAACCTTCAAATGTGATAAAATAAAGCCAATAGAGAGTCCCTGCAGCAGATAGGGCATTTATGCCCTATCATTCTAAGGGCAGCTCGGTTATATGATGGAATTTGAGGAACTTATGGATAAGAAGGAACTTTATAGCTTTGTCGCCACGCGCACATCCCAGTGCCGGATCCTTGTCGCAGGTGACGTGATGCTCGATAAATACTACTACAGCGAAGTGACCCGCATTTCCCCGGAAGCCCCCGTGCCGATCGCGCACGTGCGATCGGAAATGGAAACGCTGGGAGGCGCAGCAAACGTGGCGCACAATCTGACGCGCCTTGCCTGTCAGGTCAGCATTGCAGGCTTTGTGGGAAAGGACTATCACGGAAAGAGCCTGCTTGAAAAACTGCGCGCCAGAGGGATCAACGGAGCCGGCCTTATTCCGACCGATCGTCCGACCACGACGAAGCTGCGCGTGATCGGTGGTCATCAGCAGATGCTGCGTCTCGACTTTGAAGAGTCCGCCGCTGTGACGGGGAAAGAGGCAGAGCATTTCCTTGCCGGCATCTACAAGAAGCTGGATGAGGGGCTGGACTGTCTCATCATTTCCGACTACGGCAAAGGGGCATGCACCGAAGAAAACTGCCAGAAAATCATCGCTGCCTGTAAGGCGCACCACGTGCCGGTCATCGTGGATCCGAAAGGGACGAACTGGATGAAGTACGCTGGCGCTGACTACATCACGCCGAACCTCAAGGAAATCAACGCCGTTCTCCCCGATCCCATCCGCAATGAAGACGCGCCCGTCGAACTAGCAGCTCGCGACGTGATGAAAAGATTCCATCTCGGTAGCCTGATCGTCACCCGTTCTGAGGCCGGTCTTTCTCTTATTTGCGAGGGAGAGATCAAGCATATCCCGACCAAGGCACAGGAAGTCTTCGACGTCTCCGGTGCTGGGGATACCGTCATCGCCGTCTTCGCTATGGGCATCGCCGGCGGTATCGCACCTGTGGCCAGTGCTTACCTTGCAAATCTCGCTGCTGGTGTCGTAGTCGCCAAGCTCGGTACCTATGCCGTCAGCCGCGAAGAGCTTTTGAAAGCACTTGAAAAAGAAAAATAGAGGCAATGGGTTCCATGGACTTAGGGAAAACGTAGCGAGAAACATAGTGCTTGCCGTGTTTGTCTCATTTGGTATTGCATGATACAAGGTCCCTTAGAGAAGGGACGCGCCAAAGGCGCAGGATGGATTTACACAGCAAGAAAGCCTATGTAGAGATTCATTATAGCCAATAAAAAGGAGCCGGCATTATACATGGTTTCCATAACTCCTTTTAACCGCATATCAGCTGTGTGAATACCGGACTTCTCATATTCTCTTTACGAACTGTGATACAATAAAAGTAAAGGAGGGCCGCGTATGGAGACACTCGAAGACCTCTATCTGGCTGGGCGCAATCCGGAGTACGATGCCAATGCGAAGAAACTGCTTGCCAGCCGAAAAATCCTGGCATGGATCTTGAAGTACTGTGTGCCGGAATTTGAGGACAGTACCATCGAAGACATCCGAGACATCTACATCCAAGGGACGCCAGAAGTGGCGAGTGTACCCGTCATGCCAGACAAGACCAATGCTCGCCCGCTCCCCCGCATTCTCGGAGAAAATACAGAAGACAAGACGCTGACCGAGGGGACCGTTACCTTTGACATTCGCTTCCGAGCCAACACCCCGGATGGCAGCGCCCTTGGACTCATCATCAATGTAGAAGCCCAGCACAGTGCCAGCGTTTCCTATCCACTCGTTACACGCGCGCTCTACTATGTGAGCCGCCTGATTTCCTCGCAGCACGATGTGGACTTCGACAAATCACACTATGAAAAGATCAGAAAAGTTTACAGCATCTGGCTCTGCATGGATCCTCCTGGCGACGAAAGCGGTATCACGCAGTATCGCGTGCAGGAGAATCTCAAGTATGGCATGATCGGGGAAGAAGAAAAACACTACGACCTTGCGCAGGCTGTCATGGTCTATATCAGCAGCAAAAAGCGAGATCCAGGGAATCGCCTCCTGCGCCTTCTCTATGAACTTTTCAAATCCGATGACAACGCAGCAGGGAAAATGAAGACCCTGGAAAATGACTATCAGATCAAACTCAATGAATCAGAAGAAGGGATGGTGGACATCATGTGCAATCTCAGCGTAGGTATCGCGAAAGCCGGCGTAGACAAAGGATATCTTCTTGGCAGACAGGATGGGAGAAAGGAAGGTGTACGAGATGGTGTGCGGCTTGGGAAAGCGGAAAATCAGCGCGAAATCACGGTGCGCATGCTGGAAAATCATATGCCGTTGGAAATCATTGTGAGAATCACCGGTCAGTCAGAGGATGATATCAAAAGGATCGCGGAAGAAGAGTCACTTCCCTGCTAATGGACTGGTTCTGCAGAAGAAGGGATGGTGGACATCATGTGCAATCTCAGCGTAGGTATCGCGAAAGCCGGCGTAGACAAAGGATATCTTCTTGGCAGACAGGATGGAAGAATAGAAGGCAGACAGGAAGGCGTACGAGATGGTGCGCGGCTTGGGAAAGCGGAAAATCAACGCGAAATCACGGTGCGCATGCTGGAAAATCATATGCCGTTGGAAATCATCGTGAGAATCACCGGGCAGTCAGAGGATGATATCAAGAGAATCGCAGAAGAAGAGTCGCTTCCCTGCTAGCGGCTATAGCTAGGGAACGCCGATTAAATCTGACAACGATTTCATCAGTGTTTCCCTAGCAAAGGACGCGGAATACATCCGCGTCCTTTTTAGTGGAATTTTCATCGAAGCAGCTGCTGAAATGTGATAAAATAAACATATATTTTATCATTCCGATCCGCCAAAGCACCCAAGATACGGCGAGCTGAGCCGGATCCAAGGACATCCATCATGCCAAAGACGTATAAAAATATCCTGATCATAAAAATGAGCTCCTTGGGGGACATCATCCACGCGCTCCCTTCACTCTACGCCCTGCGCAAGGCCTATCCCGAAGCGAGGATCACCTGGGCCGTGCACCCTGCCTTTGCGGGGATCCTTCCCGGCAAGCCGTGGATCGATGAAGTCTACCTCGTCGACCGGAAGCGCATCAAGCAGCTCTCCTACTGGAGAGAGATCCGCAAAGACCTGCATGCGCATCACTTCGACCTCGTCATCGACCTGCAGATGATCGCCAAGAGCGGGCTCATCTCCTTTCTCTCCGGCGGCAAGAAAAAGATCGGCTACCACGATGGCAGAGAAGGCAGTTTCCTCTTCAGCAAACCCATTTCCGGGCCCCACAAGCACGGACACATTATCGAACAGCTTTTAGACGTCATGCGCTACCTTGGCTGCCCCGCAGACAAGATCGAGTTTCCCCTTCCTGATCTGACAAAAGAAATGGAAACCGTCACTACGCTTCTCCAAACGAATGGCGTCAAAGGAAGCTACGTCCTTCTCGTCCCCGGGACACGGGGCGACCATAAGAAATGGCCCATTGAGTACTGGGGCGAGCTTGCAAGGAAACTCGCCGAAGACAAGATCACCACCGTCATCGCAGGCTCCAAGGGTGAAATGCCCATGGGCGAAGCCATCCGGAAGCTCTCGCCTTCCCCGTATACCGTGAACCTTATGGGACAGACGAATCTCTTAGAACTCGCCGCTCTTGAAAAAATGGCGGCACTTCACATTTCCAGTGACACTGGCCCCCTCCACATCGCAAACGCCGTCCACACTCCCATCATCGCCCTCTTCGGCCCGACACTTCCGGACAGAAGCGGTCCCTATGGGAATGACAACAGCCACGTCCTTTTGGCAGAGCATCCGGGGATAAAAGAGTGCAGGATGGCAAGCCTCCCGATGGAGAAGGTGTATCAGCTGGTGCGGGGTATGATGAGCGAGTAGTGCGCTTATTTTTGGATCGTATGGCTCATGTACGTGCGGTGCGCTCCATGGGTGGCGCCTGATCCTATGATGCCTGTTTATTTCAGGGAAAGCACGGATTAGATCATCGCTCACAAGATCCCGTGCTTTTCGGGCATCCAGATGATCTACGGCTCTATCAGCCAACTACATATGTGTATGGGATCAAAGAGAAAGAAGAGCATGGCCGGTGACAGCCATGCTCTTCTTTTTGCATGTTTCACGGAAAATGCCTGTTATCAGAGTATGATATAATGATAGAAAAAACTTTAGGGACGCAGGCGAGCTTTTCTGCTGATTTCCACCGGCGTCTGGGGTAAAAATATATCGTACAGGGAGAGAGATCCATGAAAGTCATGTTGGCAGATTTTCATAAATTCATAGGCTACAGCGGCGGCATCGAGAACGTCTTTGCTAAGATGGCGAGCGCCCTTTCTGAAAGAAATTATGACGTCATCGCCGTCTTTGCCGATGAGAAAAGAGAGGGAGAGCCCTTCTTTACCGTGCCCAAGAGCGTGAAGCTCCTGAACCTCTACCACTTGCCGGGAGAGAAAGCGGTGAAACCGAGCGGACTTACGAAAGCGCTCCGCGAAGTCATCCGCCCCTTCTCCAGAGCGGCAGCCCGAGATCAGAATTACCGCCTGCTCTATCAAGCGAAAGCACAGCTGTCACGGCTTCTCGAAAAAGAAAAGCCGGACGTGATCGTCTCCTTCCGTGAACCCACCGGACGGTTGCTTTTGGATGGCGTGGGGACGAAGATCCCTGTGATCTCCATGCTGCATAATGATCCGGATGAGATCTTCCGCGGCTCGCCGGCAGAGGAAAGGAAGGCTTTAGAAAAAAGCGCCGCCATTCAGGTGCTGCTCCCTTCTTTTATTTCCAAAGCGAAAAAATATCTGCACTACGACCACTTCATCGCGATACCGAATGCGGTGAACGCGCCGCACGTCACGGCAGATCATCTCGCAAAGAAGGACAAGTACACCATCACCAGCGTCGGCCGCCTCACCGGCCGCACCAAGCGTCAGCATCTCCTGATCGAAGCCTTCGCAAGGCTTTCCAAAGACCATCCGGACTGGCAGGTGAAGCTATGGGGAGACACCTATGATAAGCCCTATGTCGCTTCGCTCAAATCAAAAATAAAAAAGTACGGTCTGGAAAAGCAGGTCTTCCTTTGCGGGACGACAAAAGATATGGATGCCGTCTGGAAAGAGACGGACATCTTTGCATTCCCCAGCCATCACGAAGGGTTTCCTTTGGCATTGAGTGAAGCCCTGAGCTGTGGCATCCCGGCGGTCGGCTATCGAAGCTGTCCGGCCGTCAATGAACTCATTCAATCTGGGGGAACGGGACTTTTGGTGGAAGAGGGAGCTTCTGCTTTGGCAGAGGGACTTAAGAAATTAATGGAATCTCCTGTTTTGCGTGAAAGATTTGGAAAAAATGCGCAAATGGCAGCAGAGATGTATAGGCCAGAAATCGTTTGGGGAAAATGGGAAGAAAAAATAGGGGAATGTAGTAAATAATTTTGCTAAATATGGAGATAAAAATGGATTTACTAAGTGCTGCAGAGAAGGATGTTATTTATATTAGTAGTGGCAGTAGTAATGAAAAGGATAGATTTCATATAGCACTTACAGGGACCGCTAATTATGTTCCTTATTTAGGAATGGTTATGCAATCTGCAGTGAGACATAATAGAAATATGGAATTTGTGTTTCATTTATTTTTAAATGAGTTATTTCCTATCGAAAAGATTCGATTGAAGCAATTTTCGCAAAGTACCAATGCTAGTATCTATATACATGTGATGAATGATAACGCATTTAAAAATACATTTTTCTTAAATCGTCCTGCTGTATTTTTTTATAGACTAGTTATCCCTAGCTTGGTAAAGAAGTATACGGATAGAATAATGTATTTAGATGGCGATATGATGATTTGTGGGAGTTTGTTGCTGTTAAAGACCTTAGATTTCCATGGGGGGGTAGCTGCAGTTGTATCTGATCGCGCAGAAGAACGTTCAAGAAAACAACTGGGGGTTAAAAGATATTTTAATGCAGGAATGATGCTCATTAATGTTACACAATGGGAGCAAGATGATGTATTAGGGAAGATAATTGATGTATCTAAGAAATTGATAACCTGCTTAGATAAACATGGAAAGATCAAAATTTGGGGAAACGCTGAATATCATGATCAGACGATGTTAAATAAACTTTTAGACGGACAACTAGTTTGGCTTCCTAAGAAGTATAACTATATTTACAAGTTAAATCGTCCTGCCTTGTTCCATAAGCAGGATTATAATGAAGATTATAAGAAGCAAGTGATTCTCCATTTTGCTAGTGATGTGAAACCATGGCATTCTTGGGTGGAAGACTGGCCGGTCGTTAAAGAATATAACGAGTTAAAAGAACACTCTCCATGGAAAGACGTCCCAGTCAGTGTTCCCGTTACAAGGAAAAATTATCATAGAGCAGCTAGGGAATATAGAATTACTCATCAATGGGGCAAGGCTTTTCAATGTTATTTAGCTTATTATAAAAGGAAATTGTTAGCTAGAAAGTAGGAGTTGGCATGAATTTTATCTCAAATATAAATTTAGAGTTGAATCATAAAACCATAGTATTGGTATATATGTTGTATTTTGGTGATACTGTTGCATTGACACCTTTTTTAGAAGTGCTTCGTCGGGCAGCACCAGACTCTAAAATTATATTGGTGATGGATGGCAATTATTTGGATGCCATGGAGTATAATCCCTGTATAGATGAGATTATACCAGTAAAACGGAAAGAGTTAGGTATTAGCGGAACAATACAGTTGGGAAGAAAGTTACATAGCTATCATCCGGATTTGTTATTTGTGCTGCATGGTACGGCACGGACTACTTTACTGGGATTAAATATTCGTGCGAAAACATGGATTGGTCGTCCAGGCACAAGATTGGATGGTCTTCTTATGGATTATCCTATCCATATTTCTGATGAAAAAGAGCAATGCGCTATTACCTATTTAAATGCCTTAAAAAGAATTGGTGTGACAGATATTTCTTGCGAAGGAATGAAATTATATAGTTGTTCAGCATGGGATGAGGGAGCTAAGAAGTTTTTTGAATCTCATGGCATTCAGAGAGGGGATAAGCTGGCGGGATATTCTGTCGGCAGCACTCGGATAGAAAAAGACTGGCCGGCAGAACGATTTGGGAAAGTGGCAGAACATTTTGCCAAGAAAGGATATCGTCCAGTTTTCTTTGGTATCAAAAGAGAGATGGAGCTAGTAGAACGGGCAGTAAAAGGATTGAAATGTGATCCTATTATTGCAGCAGATCAACTATCTATGGGAGAATTTATTGCGGCAGCTTCCTGGTGTTCTGTGGGATTTACCAACGACAGTGGGCCAATGTATGTGTTTGATGCCAGAGGGATTCCAACCGTGGCCATGTTTGGACCGAGTAATGCGAAAAATCATTATCCGTTAGGGAAACGTTCAACGGCAATTTCTTCCTGGGATATGCCCGTAGGGCAGGATCATGTGAATCATACCATTCGAGATGGAAACTATGTACCCATTGACCATATTCCAACCGAAGAGGTTATTAAAGCAGGCGAATGGGCTCTTGGGTTACGAGAAACGAATGAATATGATGGGCATATCAAGTATATAAAGTAATAAGGCGGATAGGCTTCTCATTTGTAGGACAGTGTACAGATAACATTGGCATTTAAATGGTAGCGGAGGCGATTTTTATATGGTTTTGAATAATCCAGTAAAAAACGTTATACAAATTGGAAAGATGAATGGGCTTAAGTGTTTGCATATTGCAATGACTGGTACGGGCAATTATATTCCTTATATTGGAATAGCTATTTCATCAGTATATGAAAGCAATCTTGATCTGCCTATTGTATTTCATTTGTTCTTAAACGATTTGTCAGAAGTAGAGGAGCATAGGCTGGAGGAGGTGGTAAATAGATATAATGGGTGTATTTTTATTTACATTATGGATGATAATGCGTTTAAGAAACTTATATCCAAGGATAAGCCCCCGGTGTTTTTTTATCGTTTTATTATCGCTGACATACTAAAAGACAAAGCAGATCGAGTCCTTTATATGGATGGGGATGTATTTTGTAATGGTTCATTAAAGAAATTAATGGAGATAGAGTTTGGAGAAAATATTGTCGGAGTGGTAACAGATAGAGGAGAAAAGAGGCAAGCGAAAAGAAGTGGTGTTAGTCGCTTCTTTAACGCAGGAGTTGTTCTTATTGATGTTAAAAAATGGTGTGATTTTGAGATTGCGAAGAAATCAATTGAACTTTCGCATAAATTTTTGGAAAGAGCGAAAAGACATCGGGTAAGGTATGATGATCAGATCATTTTGAATATAGTCTTAGAGGGGAAGAAATTGTTTTTGCCAGTTAAGTATAATTACCTCTATAATCTTTCTCATGGCAGAATATATCAGAAGGATGACGTGAACCAAGATTATACAGAGCAGGTAATTGTTCATTTTGCTGGATATGTAAAACCGTGGCATTCTTGGCTAGAAGACGATTTAGCTGTACAAAAATATCTAAGCATAAAAGATCAGACACCGTGGAAAGAGTTTCCTTTAATTGAGCCTACTACCCATAAATTACTTCATCAAGCAGCAAGGTATTATCGTACCAGAGGTGAATACACTAAGTCGATGAGTTTTTATTTTAAGTATTTGGCATCCAAGTTAATTTAGCATGCCAGACTTGCAACTAAGTGGAGGTATTTATGGATATAAAGATATTAGTGGCAATGCATAAGCCAGCATGGCATCCAAGTGACTCGGTGTATTATCCAATACATGTTGGTGCGGGTGGGAAAGAACCAATTGAAGGCATTGCCTCTGATAATACAGGGGAAAATATTTCACAAAAGAACGCATCCTTTTGTGAGCTGACTGGATTATATTGGGCTTGGAAAAATCTACAATGTGACTATATAGGGCTATGTCATTACAGAAGATATTTTGGGCATTTCATTTTACCAAATGCTTCCGTAGAAAAGAAAAAGCAGTCTATTTTTTCGCAAAGAGATTATGAGAGTCTTTTGAAAAAATATGATGTTATATTGCCGACTAAGTGGATACATACGCGTGAAAATGTTAAAGAACATTACGCAAAGTATCATCGTGAGATGGATCTACTTCATGTAAGAAATGTAATCATGCAGCTTCATCCTGAGTATGGTGCTTCTTTTGATATGGTTATGGATAAACATAGTCAGCATGTATATAATATGTTTGTTATGCAAAAGGCAAAGTTTGACTCTTATTGCGAGTGGCTCTTTTCGATATTATTTAAAGTTGAGCAGGAGTCCGATATTACGAATTATGATGAGTATCAGGCCCGAGTATACGGCTTTTTAGCTGAAAGGCTGCTTGATGTTTGGATGCTTAATCAAAATTTGCGGACGACAGAGGCACACGTTGTTTTTTTAGGGGAAGAGCATCAGAGTATTTTAAAAGTTATTAAAGAACAAATCAGATTAAAAATCTGGAATATTTTGAAGCTGTAAGGAGACGTACATGCCTAAATTCGATTATCTAATTGTTGGCGCAGGCTTATATGGTGCAACTGCAGCGCATGAATTAAGGCGGCAAGGGAAAAGTGTTCTGGTGATTGAAAAAAGAAATCACGTGGGGGGAAACATATATACCGAGAACATCGAGGGAATACAGGTACATAAATATGGGGCTCATATTTTTCATACGAATATGAAATTTGTGTGGGATTACGTGAATCAATTCGCAACGTTTAACCGTTTCACAAATTCTCCGGTGGCCAATTATCATGGCGAACTCTATTCGCTCCCTTTTAGTATGTATACCTTTAATAAAATGTGGGGAGTGGTAACACCGGAAGAAGCATTAGCTATAATTGAAGAGCAGAAAAAAGCCGCTGGTATTTCAATGCCTAAAAACTTGGAGGAGCAAGCGATCTCTTTAGTGGGAACAGATGTTTATGAAAAGCTGATTAAAGGGTATACGGAAAAGCAGTGGGGACGTCCATGCAGTGAATTACCAGTCTTTATCATAAAGCGCTTGCCTGTTAGATTTACTTTTGACAATAATTACTTTAATGCACTTTATCAGGGAATCCCTGTGGGCGGGTATAGTAAAATGATCGAAAATATGCTTTCTGGGGTTGAGGTAAAGCTAGAATCAGATTATTTGAATGACAAGGACTCTTGGGATGCAATAGCAAATCGAATTATTTATACTGGCCCGATTGATGCATATTTTCATTATGTACTTGGGCCATTAGAATACAGAAGCGTTCGTTTTGAAACCGAGTTCTTGAATAAACCAAACTTTCAGGGCAATGCGGTTGTTAATTATACAGATCGTGAGACACCATGGACGCGGATTATTGAACATAAGTGGTTTGAATTTGGCAAAGACAAAGATGGCAATGATCTTCCAAACACGGTTATTAGCCGAGAGTATTCAACTAAATGGCAGGTTGGAGATGAGCCATATTATCCTGTAAATGATGAGAAAAATAGTGCACTTTATCAGAACTATCGGACTTTGGCACAAAAAGAGAAGAAGGTTGTCTTTGGGGGACGGTTGGGCGAGTACAAGTATTGTGATATGGATACAGTAATCGCAGAAGCGGTAAAAAGATTTGGAAAGTAAGGGGCGAGCTGTATGATTGAATTAAAATTACAAATTCATGAAGATTTCTGGAAGGGCGAAACGAGGTGCGGATACTACATTACTCCAGAAATGAAAAAAATATGGGCGGTTGAACTTGATTTATTAGCAGAATTTATGCGGGTCTGTAAAGAGCATTCATTGCCGTTTTGGGCTGATGGGGGCACACTTCTTGGAGCAGTAAGACATAAGGGGATGATTCCTTGGGATGATGATATAGATCTTACTATGATGCGTAGCGATTTTGAAAAACTTTGTAAAATTGCGCCGAAGGTATTTAGACAACCGTATTTTTTTCAGACGGAGGAAACAGATCCAGGTACTCGTCGTGGACATGCGCAGCTAAGAAATAGTTTAACAACGGGAATTCTAAAATCGGAATACAAACCACATGTTTTCCGCAAGTCTTTTAACCAAGGGATTTTTATTGATATTTTTCCATTGGATGGAATTCCTGATGATGATATAATTTGCAAAGGATATTTTAATGAATTAACGAAGAAGCGGAGGAAGTCAGATTACATTTATAAGTATACAGTGGGGTATTGCCCATCAGATTCGCTTTTACAAAAGCTAAGAAGATCTTTGATTCATTATTTTATGACACATGTAGCACATGCCTCTTATACAGATAGTTATAATGCATGGGAGCAAATGTTAACGACATCTTCTTACATAAAAACCGAAAGATTAGGGAAACTTTGCTTCTGCCCCATGGAAGAAAACAGAATATGGTATCGCGAGGATTTTAAATCCAGTGAATATGCAAAATTTGAAATGTTAGAGATACCTATACCGATTGGATTTGAGCGAATACTTACTACCTTTTATGGGGATTGGAAAAAATATGTTATTGGAGATTCATCACATGGTGGGGTGATTTTCGATACAGAACAATCGTATATTGAGTTTTTTAAGAAGGAAGATTTAGAATGATTATCGGATATACAGCAGGCGTTTATGATCTTTTTCACATTGGGCATTTAAATTTGTTGAAAAATGCGAAGGGACTTTGTGATAAATTGATTGTTGGGGTAACAGTTGATGATTTAGTGGAGTATAAGGGAAAGCGTTCATTGATTCCGTTTGAGGATAGAATCGAGATTGTTAGGAGCATTAGATATGTTGATGCTGCTGTACCGCAGTATGATATGGATAAGCTGACAATGTGTAAAAAGCTGGGGGCATCCATTCTTTTTGTGGGCGATGATTGGTATGGGACAGAAAAATGGAAGGAATATGAGAGAAACTTTGCACAATGTGGTATAAAAATCATTTATTTTCCGTACACAAAAGGAGTTTCGTCTACTAAAATTACAGAGGCGCTAAAGAATACCCGGGGTTGGATTATGCCGGATATGAAATCTGCAACCACAAAGCACTTATGAGAGGCGAATAGAAATGATTGACAAAAAATATTGCATGAGCTCTTTTATGGCTTTTCGATTTATTGAACGGAATGATGTGGATTTCTATGCAGGTCTGAAACATAAAATCTGCAAAAGAATACCCGAATCTGAAAAGAAAATCGTATTTAGTGCGGAAGAGGTGGATCAGACAATTCAAAAACTGTTGGATAATAAATTGAACTCTTATAAAAGGCCAGCTTTATTATTGTCAGGCGGTATGGATTCAGGTATATTGGCCTCATATTTAAGGGGCGCAGATGCTTATACCTTTAGATTTATGGGGGGCGTATTTCAACGTGAAGAGTTAAATCGTGCGGAAGATTTTAGCCAAAAGTATCAGCTGAATTTGCATTATGTGGATATTGATTGGAATAATACAGTTGAAAAGTATGTTGATTCCGTAATGATTGCTAAGTCTGCACCGGTGCACTCTATCGAGCCTCAGATCATGCAGGCGGCTACAGAGGCCAAGGTTAATGGAAACGATGTTATGATTATTGGGGCAAGTGCAGATGATATTTTTGGCGGCTGTGATAAGCTACTGTCAAAAGATTGGACATATAAAGCTTTCCTAAAACGCTTTATGTATACTGACCCTGAGATCGTATTGAAGGAACCTGTATCGATGGAATATGCGTTTTTACCGTTTAAAAGGGGAAAGAAGATTGATTTTATCGGCTTTTTAGATGCTAATAGTAGTGTAGAAACAGAATTGTCTTTTCAAAATGCTTTTGAGGCTGCAGGGTTAGAGTATATAGACCCGTACTCTTGCATGAAAATGGGGGGGCAATTAGAATTAGATAAAATTAGAAGCGGATCATCAAAATATCTCATAAGAGAACTATTTGACAAGAAGTATCCGGAATATAAGGTACCGGAAAAGATCCCTATGCCTCGTCCTGTTAATGAATATTTTAAGAACTGGAGAGGACCAAGCCGAAAGGAGTTTAGGAACGATATTGATATGAGTGCGTTGACAGGAAATCAAAAATGGCAGCTGTATAGTCTGGAGCGATTCCTGAATATTTTTGAATAAGTGAAATGGTACATGCTTGTAGTTGGTTCTGTTGGATTGGAGCATGATTAAGAATATTTCGCGTATAGAAAGGTGTAGAATTGATGAATGAAGATCGAAGACAACATCTGCAGTTTGTTCAAAATGCGATAGCACAAATGGATAATAAATCTACACAAGTAAAAACGTGGACAGTGACACTTTTTGCGGCTGTTTTGGCATTTTCGGCAAGTAGTAAAAATCTCAAGTATGCGCTTATAGCGGTTATTCCTATTTTTATATTTTGGCTTCTTGATTCCCACTATTTGCAACAGTCCTGTAAGTATCGGAGATTGTATGATGATATTGTGGCAGGAAAGGTGCCTTCTTTTACCATGGCAGTAGAGAAATATAAAGATGGTACATGCTGCTTTTGTCAAGCAATTTTTGATCCAACAACCTTATTGCTTTATTCGCTTTTGATTGCTTGTGCTTTCATTATCGGGTAGCTTAGGCACTTGGGCTTAGTCGATGAATTTGATGCAAAAGGAGATTCCTTCATTGAAGAGAAAAATGATAGTTTCTCACATGGGGGGGACAATTGTTCCCTGCTTCGCATGGGCGATAGGCGTTACCCTCCTTATTTCGGTCATTCTTCATCTGGGCGGAGACTTCCCAGATATCTATAGCTACGCCCAGCCGCGTCTGGGCGCGGCTTTTGCTGTCATGCTCATCGTTTCCTTTGGGCTTTTTTCCGTTTTCAGTAAAGACTATCTGAAGCGGCTCCTGCCGTGGGCGGTGATCCTGCCTCTCCTCTGGGCGGGTACTTTTACTTGGGCGTATGGATTTGCTTCGCTGCCGGAGAAAAAACATTTGGGGGATTACTACGTGCTGGGGGCGTTGCTCTTTTCTCTGCCTTATGTGTATACGATCGGGCTTACGAAATGCGGCGGCTATGTACGCGCGGCTTTGCAGGCCATGTACGGTGCTTTCAATTTTTTCATGCTGCTATTTCCGCTGATTTATATCAGTTATTATTGGCGATTCGGCGGAGAAATGGATCTCTTTGCTTTGATGGCTGTCCGCGCTACGCATTGGGAAGAGGTGAAGGAGTTCCTCAGCACCATGGGATCTCCTTTGGTACTTGGATTGGCTATTGGTGTGCTCCTGCTGCTCCTGCTGGCAGCTTATGTGCTGACGCAACAGGTGGGACGATGTGCGGAGAGCGGTAAGGGGTTATTGCGAGGAAATGGGAAGAAGTTCAAGGTCGGCCTGATCGTGATCTCCATCCTTTTCTTTGGCGGCTTTATCCGACAAATCATCCATGTATTCCCGATCAATTTATATCGCACGATGAACAGCAAGGGAAGCGAGTTTCAGCTTTTGCAGAATTTTAATACTAATCTGGATAAAAATACAGTCGGGTTGAAGCTTATAGATCCTGCGGATGGGCTGGATGAGGGGACACATATCGTCATCATCGGGGAGAGTGCGAATAGGGATCATTTGAAGGCATTCACGCCGAGCTATCCAGAAGACACGACACCTTGGCTTTCTTCTAAGGTCAATGATCCCGATTTTTCGTTGAACTACATGGCGTATTCGAATTTTCCGAATACCCTCATGTCGCTTTCGTATGCGATGACGAGTGCGAACCAGTATGGAGATATGGATCTGTCTCATGCGGTCAGTATGGTGGATGCGGCCCGGGCTGCAGGGTATCGCACGGACTGGATCTCTTTCCATAATAGAAGTTCGCTCTCGAGTGCGGGCGTGACGCTGATCGCAGAGCGCAGTGATGCGTCCTTTTGGGAGAAAAATTATGATGAATATGCCGTCGATGTCATGAAGAAGCTGCCGCCGGCGAAGCGGCGTGTGCTTTTTATCAACATCATGGGGAGTCACTATACATATCTGGCGCGCGTGCCGGCGGATCAGAGGGGTGCGCTGGGGATCTCTGAAAATGATCCCTACTATGGCTATGATCTGACGGTCGCGTATACTGATTGGGTCATCCGGGATATTTTCGAGTATGCCAAGACACATATGAACTTAAAGTCGCTTGTCTATTTCTCTGACCATGGGGAGAATATGGAACATTTCCACTCCACTTCTCCATTTTTCTATGATATGGTACATATTCCATTTTTCGTCTACTTGTCGCCGGACTACCAGGCAGCGCATCCGTCTCTGATGCCGGTGCTGAAGAGTCATGAGAAACGGCCTTTCACCAATGATCTGGCTTTCGATACGGTCACTGGTCTGTGGCGGGCGAGGACGAATTTCTATCACGCTGTTTATGATATTTCTTCTCCGGACTATGCGATCACGATGGAGGATGCGAAGACGTTCGGGGGAAAGCGGATGGTGAAGGATGATCCGGCGCTGGCGAAATAGCGGATGCCTGAGGATCCATAGATGACACGATCCGACAATAAAAAATCCTCCCTCGGTGTGAAACCGAGGGAGGATTTTTTATTGCCATTTATTTCACTTCCTGGATGATGGTCAAGATCATCGGGCGGCGCTTGGTGCGGTCGAAGAAGTATTTGCCGAGGGCGTCTCTCACCTGGGTCTTGATGGCGTTCCATTCGGAGACGTTGCCGGCTTCGCAGCGGTCAAGGACGGACTCGATGCGTTCTCTGGCTTCGGTCAGGAGGGCTTCGCTGTCTCTCACGTAGACGAAGCCGCGGGAGACGATGTCGGGACCGGCTAAGACTTGGTTGCTGCCTTTTTCGAGGGCGATGACGACGATGACGACGCCGTCCTGGGCGAGCTGCTGGCGGTCGCGGATGACGATGTTTCCTACGTCGCCTACGCCGAGGCCGTCGACGAAGACGGGGCCGGCCTGGACGCGCTGCGGATTGATCTTGCCGCCGCGGCTGGTGAATTCGAAGAGGGTGCCGTTTTCGCCGATCAGGATGTTTTTCTTTTCGACGCCGAGGCTTTCTGCGAGTTCTGCGTGGCTGACGAGCATGCGGTGTTCGCCGTGGACGGGGATGAAGTATTTCGGCTTGACGAGGGAGAGCATGGTCTTCAGGTCTTCCTGGGAGCCGTGGCCGGATACGTGGACGCGGGTGGTGGTGCTGGTGACGACGTGGGCGCCGAGGCGCATCAGGCTGTCAATGGTGCGGCCGACGCTGGTCTCATTGCCCGGGATCGGGGAGGCGGAGATGATGACGGTGTCGCCTGCGTGGATCTGGACCTGGCGGTGGGAGCCGTCGGCCATGCGGGAGAGGCCGGCCATCGGTTCGCCCTGGCTGCCGGTGGTCAGGATGCAGAGGCGGTCGTCTCTGTAGTGGCCAAGTTCTTCCGGCTCGATGAAGGTGCCTTCCGGGGCTTTGAGGTAGCCGAGTTCTTGGGCGATGCCGACGACGTTCACCATGGAGCGGCCGAAGACGCAGACTTTTCTTTTGTTAGCGACTGCTGCGTCGACGGCCATCTGGATGCGGGAGACGTTCGATGCGAAGGTGGCAAGGATGATGCGGCCTTTGGCATCGGCGTAAGCGCTCATGAGGGACTTGGATACGATGGCTTCGGAAGGGGTGTAGCCGGGATTCTGCGCGTTCGTGGAGTCGGCGAGAAGGCACAGGACGCCTCTGTGGCCGAGCTCGGCGAGCTTGTACATGTCAGTAAGTTCGCCGTCGACCGGAGAGTGGTCGAATTTGAAGTCGCCGGTATGGACGATGGTGCCGACCGGGGTGCGCAGGTAGATGCCGCAGGAGTCCGGTATGGAGTGGCAGACGTGGAAGAAGCCGAATTTGAAAAGGCCTGTTTTGAATTCGTCACCGGGTTTGACGGTGTGCAGGTCGTAGTTTGTGATGTGTGCTTCTTTGAGCTTGCCTTCGATGAGGCCGCAGGTGAGGCGTGTGGCGTAGACCGGGGCGTTCACTTCGCGAAGCAGGTAGGAAAGGGACCCGATGTGATCTTCGTGTCCGTGGGTGATGAGGATGGCTTTGATCTCGTCTTTGTGTTCGATGAGGTAGGAAAAGTCAGGGATGACGATGTCGATCCCGAGCATGTCTTCTTCTGGGAATGCCATGCCTGCATCGATTACGATAATTTCGTCGCCGTAACGGAATACAGTCATGTTCTTCCCGATTTCTCCAAGACCTCCTAATGGAATGATCTGTAATCTTGCTTTTGCCAAAATGGATAGAACCTCCTATTCAGTTGTCGGAGCCGGCAGTCGCCGGCTCTAAAAAAATATTTTTGCATTGTATGTCAAAAATAAAAGCCGTTCATAGTCGCTTTTCCTATTATATCACATGGGGGAAGGAAATTGGGGAATGTGGTGGGAGAAAATACGAAGGGGTAGCGGGCTCGGGTTGAGGGGGAACAGGTTTTACGGGTGCAAAATGAGTGGCTAGTGGCTAGGGGCTAGGAGACTAGGAGACTCCCGTATCGTCATTTTGAGCGAAGCGAGAAATCTTTGTCATTCGCGGCGAGGGACTCACGGTTTTCCCATATGTGCCGCCACCGCTCCACTTTCCTCATCTGTCTTTCATACCGCCTGTGCCCTATCCGCCCCTTCGGGGCACCTTCCCCTAGAGGGGAAGGCTGACGATGCGAGGATAGCATTCGCTCAGGATGACGAAATGCGCCGCACCACCCCGTTGAACCTCTTTTGCTCAATCTATAGGCAGTACGCCCTGTGAGCTAACCCTGAACCCTGAACCTTTAACCCTTTTCCTTATTTTTCCCCAAATATGATAGAATGGTGATATACCAGTCTTATGAAAAGGATTTCACAAAGGAGTAGTTATGAATCAGTTCAAAGCGGGCGACACGAATGCGGTCGTCCTGGCGGGAATGTGTACGGCACTCGCCGTAGTGCTTTCTATGGTGGGCTTCTATGTGCCGGGGATCTCTCTTCTGGCGCTGCTTTCGCTGCCGCTGCCGATCGCGTACATGGGGATTCGCGAGGGTGTGAAGTGGGCGGTGATCGCGACGTCGGGGATCATGATCCTGGACTCAGCGTTCTTCGGGATCACGACGGCGTTCTTTCTGGTGGTGATGTTCGGCTTCGCAGGGATCGCGATGGCGTATTGCTATCAGAAGCGCGCATCGGCGCTCCGCACCTTTGGGACGATCGTGGTCGTGATGTTTTTCGCGATGCTTTTGAATCTTCTGGGTACGGTGGTCATGATGGGGATGCCCTGGGATCAGGTGTATGGAAGTACGTTGGATCAGATGCAGGGGATAGCAAAGGAAATGTCAGGTCTCATGGCGTCTGGGGATCAGCTGGATCAGGTGAATCAGCAGACGGAGGAAATGATCAAAACGATCCGAAAGATGATCCCGGCGGCGATGGTGATGGCACCGATGGTGCTTGCCTGGGCGGTGATGCAGATCGAGAAGGTGGTTTTCCGCCGTCTGGGGCTGACGGATTTTCCGCAGTTTCCTCCGCTGGAGCGCTGGCATTTCCCGCGCTGGGTACTGCTGCTCCTTCTTCTGTCTGTAGGGACGCAGTACATGCCAATCACAGAGCAGGTGAAGGATCTTGCGTACAATGTGGGCGCGGTGTGCTACTTCGTGCTGTGGATCCAGGGGATCGCGACGCTCTGGTGGCTGCCGCATATCTATCCGGTGGTGAAACGGCTGCGTCTGCTCATTGTCATCATTTCGATCTGGATCCCTCTCCTGCAGCTCTTCACGGTGTATCTTGGTGTGGCAGATATGGCGCTGAATTACAGGAAGAAGAGAGGATATGAGTGAAATAAAGAATTAAGAATGAGGAATGAGGAATTAGGAATGAAGGTGGCGGCTTCGCCGCATAGTTTTTAGATAGCGCTTCGCGCGCATCGTCATCTCGAGCAACGCCGAGAGATCTCTCTTGCAGAACGGTCAATGTGCCAACTGCGTTATTTCAATCAGCGCTAGCTCCTAATCTCTAATCCCTAATCCCTGGCTACCAGCCTCCAGTCACTAAAAAACCGAAATGAGAAATGGTGGTACGGCGCATAAAACTATGGAAGCGCCGCGGAGTTTTGATAGCGCTTCGCGCGCATCGTCATTTCGAGCGTAGCCGAGAAATCTTTATTGCAGTACGCTCATTGTCATATGTGAGGCAGCACCAGGACATTGTTTTTCCCTGGCGCATACACGCTGATTCCCGCAGTGCAGTAGAGATCCCTCGGCTGCGCTCGGGATGACGATGTCGGAGAATCCTAGTCACCAGTCACCAGTCACTAACCACTCCTAATCCCTAATCCCTAATCCCTAGCTACTGGTTCCTAGTCCCCAGTCACTAAACATCGAAAGGAGCTTCTTATGCGAATGTTCGACCTTCTGACGAGCGGCGTGATCTTTGCGGGGCGGCGGGGATGGGGCGTCGTGGCGGCGCTGGGAATTGCCTTTGGCGTGATACTTGCGCTGGGAGGCTCGTGGGCGAGATGGGTCTATCTGCTTTTCCTGCTCTTTCCGGCGCTGGAGGATGCGCGGACGGGGTATGTGTCGGATGGCTGGCCGCTCGTTCTTTCGGTGTGCGGCGCTTTACTGATGCTCTCCCGGGGGGCGTTTCTCCTCTGTCTTTTGACGGGCGTAGGAATGGGGGCGCTCTATGGACTGCTGTATCTGATCTCTAAGCGATCTCTGGGGCTTGCGGATGTGTTTCTGGCCGCGGCCTCTTCGCTTTGGCTGCTTCCGATGTATGGTCTTCTTTCTCTATGGCTGACATCGCTGGCGGCCCTTTTATGGTGTGCGTTTTTGCTTCTGCGGGGACGGCTGGGGCGAAGGACGGAGATCCGCTTCGTGCCCTTCCTGGCGATCGGAGGTGCTTTGGCGTATGGGGTGCAGGAAACGGTGGGAATGGCCTCCCTTCTCGCATCGCTCGGGCTTTCTTCTCTCTGAGCTCCTGCTCGTCCTTTTCCTCTTTGCGCTCGCCTCTCTCGTAGCGGTGCCGATGCTCTGGGACTGGCAGGAGGAGAGGGAGCTCGATCTTGCATCGGAGGAGGTGGCTTCGGCGATCCGCGAGGCACAGATGCTGGTGAAAAGCGGTCATGAGGATATAACCATGGCGGCGATGTCGGTCACCTTCTACTGCGACGAGGAGGCGGGGCGTGTGTCGTACCTCACCAAGCGCGGGGTGAAATTCATCCAGCCGCGGGGGACGCTGTCTGCCAATATCCGTGCAGGGGGAAGGCTCTATATCGTTTTCCGCAAGGATGGCTTTGCGGGCTCGGAAGGAAATGGGAAGTATACCATGCGGCTCCGGACGAAGGATGGAAAGCATGAGAAGGAGATCACAGTCGCTATGTACACGGGGCGTGTCAGGGTGACGAGGATCAAATGAGGAATGAAGGTGGCGGCTTCGCCGCAATTTTTAGGGAAACACTGATTAAATCGCTGTCCGAACAAACGTAGAATGACGCCCTATCCCCCCAGCATCGCTTCGCTCGCCGGTCCCTTCCTAAGGAAGGGGCTCTTTTGCGTATCGGGGGGGGCAGGTTTCCCGTTTAGAAAGTTCCTCATACCATTCGATTGTCCGCAAATAAAAAAGATTCCTCGACTTCGCTCGGAATGACGATACGGGAGTACCGCTTGGTTTAAACCTTGCGGCGCTTTATAAATTTGATGCGCCGCACCACAACCCTGAACCCATCAACCTGAACCCGTCCCCTCTCCTGTCCACCACACCTGTTCTCTTGAACCTACTTTCTTGAACCCGTATAATAAAGCCAATATTGATACAAAGGAGAACACCATGGCAGAGAACGAGAGCAAGTCGAAGGGAAATTGGAAGAAAGAGGGCTGGGGGAAGAAGCCGGACACGGATACGATGATCGTGACGCGCATTCCGCCGCAGAATATTGACGCGGAAAAGTCCGTCCTGGGGGCGATGCTGCTCGACAAGGACGCGATCATGACGGCCGAGGACAAGCTGACGGCCGCGGATTTCTACCGCGAAGCGAATGCGATCGTATTTCAGGCGATCCTGAATCTGGCGCACAAGGGCGAGCCGGCGGATATCCTGACGGTGACGGAAGAGCTGAAGCGCATGGGGCGTCTGGATGATGTGGGGGGCGTCCTCTATGTCAATGATCTGCCGGCGAATGTGGCCACCACGAAGATGGTAGACCGCCACGCTGACATTGTCGCAAACAAGGCGAAGCTCCGGCGGCTGATCGATGCAGCCGGCGTCATCACGGATGAGGCGTACTCGGAGCGTGATGATGTCGAGGATATCACGGACAATGCGGAGAAAACGATCCTTGCGGTGACGCGGGATGATCGCCGCTCGGATTTCACCTCGATCGGCGAGGCGGTGCAGAATGAGCTTCAGGAGATCACGCGGAAATTTAAGAACAAGGAGTCCATCACAGGGCTTCCGAGTGGATTCCCCTCCCTGGATGCGCTGACGAGCGGCTTCCAGAAGGGCGACTTCATCATCGTGGCGGCGCGCCCATCCATGGGCAAGACGGCGTTTGTGCTGAATATCGCGAAGAACATGAGCATTTCCTCGGCGCACAAGCACGTCGCCTTCTTCTCGCTGGAAATGTCACGCGAGCAGCTCGTGCAAAGACTGCTCTGCTCGACCGCGCTCGTCGACAGCGCGAAGCTCCGCACCGGGCGGATCTCCACGCAGAAGGAGTGGGACCAGCTCGCCTCTGCGGCCAGCGTCCTCATGGATGCGCCGCTCTTCATCGATGATACGCCGGGCGTCTCCGTCTCGGAGATCCGCTCCAAGTGCCGCCGCCTCAAGGCGGAGCAGGGGCTCGACATCATCATGATCGACTATCTTCAGCTCATGCAGGCGAAGAATACGCTCCGAAACGGAGATAACCGCCAGCAGGAGATCTCCGAGATCTCCCGATCGCTGAAGAGTCTGGCGCGTGAGCTGAATGTCCCGGTCATCGCTCTTTCGCAGCTGTCCCGAAGCGTCGAGGCCCGTCAGGACCACCGTCCGCTCCTTTCTGACCTGCGTGAATCCGGCTCTCTGGAGCAGGATGCGGATATGGTGTCCTTCCTCTTCCGTCCCGCATACTACGACCGCGACATGGAGGATGACAATCCGCAGAAGAATGAGACGGAGATCATCCTCGCCAAGAACCGTAACGGCCCCGTCGATACGGTGAAGCTCCTCTTCGCCGGCCAGTTCACGCTCTTCTATGAACTTACCAATCAGGAACCGCCGCCGGATATGATGTGAGAAGGGGATCAGGGTCAGGGTTAGCCAGTGGGGCGTGCCGCCCTTTGATTACGTTTGAAAGCCTCGTTTGAATTAGAAATTAGAAATGAGAAATGCGAAATGGTGGTGCGGCGCATAAAAATATAGAAG
>ERZ1034730.154-NODE-154-length-31325-cov-9.195971_pt1 | contig 31325 bp, 45 predicted proteins | sample MGYA00520650_ERZ1034730 | MGnify/ENA primary metagenome ERZ1034730 (study PRJEB33766, sample SAMN09781702) | gut metagenome | biome: gut microbiome | host: Homo sapiens | place: Madagascar | study: EMG produced TPA metagenomics assembly of the PRJNA485056 data set... | reverse complement strand
TTTTAGCAAAAGGGGGAAATGAGAAAAAAGGCTGTCATAATAAGCGGAAAGGAGCTGCATAGAAATGACAAAAAAGAAGTGGATCGAGAGAATTAAAGCGCAGCTCGAAATGCTGAAAACGACAGAGCCTGCTTATGATCCGGCGATCGAAACGCTGGCAGCGATCCTGGAAAAAAGGGATCAGCTGGCAGCGAAGTACAAAAAAGATGGATCCCGCCCGGTGATCGAATACACCAATAAGGCGGGGGCCACGAATATGATCAAAAATCCGCTGCTTACCATGTGGGACGACTTGAATAAAAGCGCATTGGCGTACTGGCGCGAATTGGGGCTGACTCCAAGTGCATACAAGAAAATGACCGGTGAGAACCCGAAAGCGGAAGCCCACGGCGGATTGGCGGCAGCGTTGAACGATCTTGGCAGCGCATAAAACCTGCGGAAAGAATTGGCCGGGTGTATTGGAGTACGCCGAAAGCATACGCGATGGCCGAAAAATTGCTTGTGTTGAGCTGCAGCAGGCGGTCAAGCGCTTTTTTGGGGATTTAGAAAATCCAGCCTATACTATGGACGCCAAAGGGCCGGAGTTCTGCATCCAGATCATAGAGCGCACGATCTGCCACCAGCAGGGGGAAAAACTGGATGGAACGCCGTTGCGAGGCAAGCCATTTTTGCTGGAGCCGTTCCACAAATTTATCATATATAACCTGCTGGGCTTTAAGTTGACTGGGACGGATGTGGTGCGGTTTCACGAAGCACTGATCTTTATACCGCGAAAGAACATAAAGACAAGTTTTGCGGCGGCGCTCAGTTGGGCGTTGTCGCTTTGGTACAGAAAATCGGGATCAAAAGTTTATATTGCATCGGCAGCGCTGAAGCAATCGCTGGAATCGTTTAACTTCCTCGCCTATAATATCCGGCGAATGGGCGAAGATGCAAAACGCGGCGGTGCAGTGAAGATCATAGACAACAACAACGAGCATAGCATGGAAGCTACCATGGCGGATGGATCCTTTTACATTCAGGCGTTGGCAAGCAATCCGGATGTACAGGACTCGCTTAACTGTAATATCGCAATTTGCGATGAGATACACGCCTTTAAAAAGCCAAAGCAATACAATCTGTTCAAGGAGGCCATGAAGGCGTACACAAACAAGCTTTTGATAGGAATCTCAACGGCAGGCGACAACGAACAGGCCTTTTTAGGGCAGCGCTTAAAATATTGCCGCAAGGTGTTGGATGGTACGGTAAAGGATGAGCAATATTTTATATTCATGTGCTGCGCACCGGAGGGCGTGCGAGACGGCACGGTGGACTATACAGATCCAAAAGTACATGAGATGGCAAACCCAGCATACGGCGTGAGCATACGCCCGGCGGAAATCATGAACGATAGTTTGCAGGCCCAAAATGATCCGCAGCAAAGAAAAGATTTTTTCGCAAAGTCGCTGAATGTGTATTCCAGCGCAATGAAATCCTACTTCGACATAGACGAATTTCGAAAGAGCGATCAGAAATATAGCTGGACGCTGGAAGAACTGGCCAGACTGCCGATTGATTGGTTTGGCGGTGCAGACTTATCGAAGATGCACGACCTGACGGCCGCGGCATTGTATGGGAGGCACAAGGATGTAGATATTGTAATAACGCATGCGTTTTTCCCGGTAACTGCGGCCTATAAAAAGGCCGATGAAGACAATATCCCGCTTTTTGGCTGGGCAGATGACGGCTGGCTCACGATGTGCAACAGCCCAACAGTAAACCATGCAGATGTGGTGAACTGGTTCGTTGCCATGAGAAACAAGGGATTCAAGATCCGCCAAGTGGGGCACGACAGAAAGTTTTGCCGTGAATATTATATAGGCATGAAGACGGCGGGGTTCAAGATCGTTGATCAGCCGCAGTATTACTACAAGAAATCTGAGGGCTTCCGACATATTGAAGCGGCCGCAAAGAACGGAGAGCTATATTATCTGCACAGCGAAGCTTACGAGTATTGCGTGGAAAATGTAGCGGCCGTGGAAAAAACCGATGATATGATCCAGTATGAAAAGGTACAGCCAGAGCACCGCATTGACTTATTCGACGCCTCGGTGTTTGCTTGCATCCGGATGCTGGAAAATATGGAGCGATCCAAGGCTGCCAAGAAGTGGTGGGGAGAGGAAGAAAATAAATGAGCAAAAAGAAACGAGCACGCCCGGCGGCAAGAGCTGAACCTGCACAAAAGCGCGGCGTTGTAGGGCTGTGGGGCGGTGACGATACAAGCCTGGCCTGCGCCGGGTATACAAGTTTGGCGCACAACCCGGAAGTCGTAACGGCGATAGACACAATCGCCCGGCTGATCGGAGCTATGACGATCCACCTAATGCAAAACACGGAGCGGGGCGATATCCGGATCATAAACGATTTGAGCCGCCGCGTAGATATTGCCCCCAATAAATACATGACCAGATCAAACTTTATTCAATGGATCGTGCGCACCATGCTTTTAGATGGGCATGGCAATGCGGTGGTGTGGCCGAGAACGGAGGGCGGATATATAAGAGAGCTAGTGCCAATTCCGGCAGCATATACCGCATTTGTACCCACGGAAAGCTTTGGATACAAGGCAATCATTGCGGGTCGAGAATACGATCCGGCGGATTTACTGCACTTTGTGGCAGGGCCGGGAGAACTGTATCCATGGATGGGCACCGGCTATCAGCTCGCGTTGGCTGATGTAGCCAATAACCTAAAACAAGCTGCAGCCACTGAAAAAGGCTTCATGTCGTCCAAGTGGAAGCCATCGATCATTGTTAAGGTTGATGCTTTAACAGAAGAATTCGCAAGCCCGGACGGAAGAAAAAAGCTGCTGGAAAGCTATGCAATGAGCGGTGAGGCAGGGGAACCGTGGTTGATCCCGGCAGAGGCGTTTAGCGTGGAACAGGTGAAGCCGCTCACACTGAGTGATCTGGCACTGGCGGACTTCGTGAAGCTGGACAAGCAAACGGTTGCCACGATTTTAGGAGTGCCGCCGTTTGTGCTGGGGGTGGGAGATTTCAAGAGGGAAGCCTGGAATAGTTTTATTTCCACCCGAATTATGCCGCTGGCGCAAAATATTCAGCAGGAACTCACGCGCAAATTGCTTTACAGCAATGATCTGTATTTCCGTTTCAACAGCCGCAGCTTGTACAACTACGATCTTAAGGATATGGCAGCGATAGCCGATGATCAGTACATAAGAGGGATCATGACAGGCAACGAAGTGCGCGAGTGGATAGGGCTCAGCCCAATGGATGGCCTGGATGAGCTGATCATTTTGGAGAACTATATCCCGCGTGGAATGATCGGAGATCAGAAAAAGCTAAATGGAAATGGGGGTGAAAGCGAATGATTTGTAAGAGGTATGCACTGGCCAGAAATGGAGAATTCAGCACCCGGGAAGAAAACGGAGAAAGAAGCATTGAGGGATATTTTGCCGTATACAATGGCCGATACGATTTGTGGGACGGCGCGTATGAAACCATCGATGCGGGTGCGTTTGAAGGCGAGACGGGAGGCGATGTACGAGCGTTGACCAACCATGATACGACGCTTGTACTCGGACGGACAACAGCTGGAACGCTGGAGCTTCGCGCTGACGATAGGGGCTTGTGGGGAAAAATCAAGATCAACCCGGCGGATCAGGATGCGGTAAATCTTTATGAGCGCGTAAAGCGCGGAGATGTGAGCCAATGCAGCTTTGGCTTTGACATCATCGATCAGACGATGGAAGAAGCGCGAGGCGAAACGGTGTGGCATATCCGAAAGGTCAAGCTGTACGAGGTTTCCGTCGTGACTTTCCCGGCCTATGAAGAAACAGGCGTTACGGCCCGCAAGGCTGAAATGGCCGAGGCTGTAAAAAGAAAAAACGAACAATGGCGGCACAATATGTTGATCCGGTTGAAAGGAGAAAAATAATGGCATTGAAAACCATCATGCTGCGCCATGGCATTGAGCGCAAGAAGCAGCAGCTGGAAGAGCTGCGAAAAAAAGATGCGGACTTTGATACCCGTGAAGCAGAGCTCGAAGCGGCAATCAAAGAAGCAAACACCGAGGAGGAGCAGACGGCCGTGGGTGAAGCAGTTGAAGAGTTTGACACCGAAAAGCAGGCCCACGAAAACGCCAAGAAGACCCTTAGCACAGAAATTGCCGGATTGGAAAAAGATCTGGGCGAAGCTGAAAAGATGGAGCCTGATTTGCGATCTGCCCGACACGATAACCACAATGAGAGGAGCAACCACATGGAAACGAAAATCAACATTCGGGCCTTGCCCATGAGCGTTCGCGCCGTGGACGCAATGCCTATGGAACAGCGCGCAGCTATGATGCAGCGCGAGGATGTAAAGGCATTCCTGGCCGGATTGCGCGGGATGAAAGGCCAGAGCCGAGCAGTGAGCGGTGGAGAGCTTACAATCCCTGTGATCATGCTGGACATGATCAGCGAAAACCTGTACCGATACAGCAAGCTGCTGAACCGTGTGCGCGTGCGCGATGTTTACGGACAGGCACGGCAGACTGTTGCAGGCACGGTACCGGAAGCTGTGTGGACGGAAATGTGCGCAGCAATCAATGAGCTGACCTTTAACTTTAACCAGGTAACGCTGGACGGCTACAAGGTGGCTGGGTTTGTACCTGTGTGCAACAGCCTGCTGGAGGATAACGATATCAATCTGGCAAGCTGGATCGTGGAAATGCTTTCCGAAAGCGTAGGCCTTGCCATCGATAAGGCTATCCTGTACGGCAAGGGCGCTGCCAACAAAATGCCGCTCGGCATTGTAACGCGCTTGGCGCAGCAGTCTAAGCCGAGCGACTACCCGGCCAGCGCGCCGGCTTGGACGGATCTGCATACGACGAATGTGCTGCAAATCGACAGCGGTAAAACGGGCGCGGACTTCTGGGCTAATTTGCAAATCGCTGCGGGCAACACTTTTACACGCTACAGCCGCGGCGAGCAGTTCTGGGCAATGAACTCTAAAACATACGCACTGCTGAAAAGTAAGGCTATCACCTTTACCGCCACTGGCAATGTTGTGGCCAATGTGTACGACGCGCTGCCCGTGGTAAATGGCAACATCGATATTCTGGAGTTTATGCCTGATGGCGATATCGTGGGCGGCTATGGTGATCTCTACCTGTACTCGCAGCGCGCGGGAATCAGCGTGGAAAGCAGTCGGGAAGTTCAGTTCATCCAGGACAATACGGTGTTCAAGGCAAAGGCCAGAGGCGATGGGCAGCCGGTTATTCCCGGCGCGTTTGTGGCAATCAACATCAAGGGCACGGCCGTTACCACATCCATGAATTTTGCGGCCGACAAGGCAAATGATGCCGATCTGGAGGATATTACCGGGCTCACCCTGACGCCGGCATTTGACCCCGGCAAAACGGCTTACACGGCCACCATGAGCGCCGCTGCAGTAGTTTCGGCTGTTGCCGCGAATGAATCCGCAGTCGTCACGATGACTTACAACGGCAAAAATATGGTGAACGGAACCGAGCTTACCCCCGCTTCGGGCAGCAAAGATTTGGTGGTGACCGTGAAAAACGGAAATGCCTCAAAGGTTTACACGGTGACCATTACAAAATCGTAAAAAAACCCACATCACAAAATTACAAAGAAAGGGAAAAATGCAATCGATTGCAGAAAGGAGAAGGCCGTGCAAGAACAGGAAGTGCTTGAAATTTTGAAAATCAACCTCGGTATAGCGGGGGATACATATGACAGGTATCTTAGAACGCTGATAGAGGCAGCAAAAGATATGATTGCCAGAGAGGGCATCATGCTGGGCACAAGCGCGGAAGATTACAACCTTGTGACGATGTACGCGGCCTATCTTTTCCGCAAACGAGCTGCAGATAACCCAGTGATGCCGCGCATGCTCAGGTATGCGCTGAACAATCGCCTGTTTGCCCAGAAAGCGGGTGGTAGTGTATGACGCTCGATGGAGGCGTTTTGACAATATGCGAACTGGTGGATACCGCAGCGGGCGGCGCAATGCCGGCCTTGCGGTTAATGCCGAGATCGCGCCATTACTATGGCGAGCGTACTGTGGGCTACGGCAGACAGTACGCCGCCAAAGGCGTGAATGAACAGGTGGATATGCTGGTTAGGGTCTGGCGCGATAGGAATATCCGCATTGGCATGTATGCCATTGTGGGCGATGAGCAATATCGCTTAAACAATGTGCAGCACCTGTTGGACGGAGACGGGCTGCAGATAACAGATCTGAGCCTGCAAAGACTTGGTGAAAACTATGACATTGCGCGAGAAAATTGAGCCTATAGGCAAAGCGTATGCGGCGGAAGGCTTACAGGCCTATCACTATTGGAGGCCGGTACAGGCTGCGCCTTATCTGATCTGGGCCGAAGATGGAGACAATGCTGATTACAGCGAAAACCAAATGCAGCATCAGGCCGTGACGGGAACAAGTGATTATTTCACAAAAACAGAGTACGACCCGGCTGTAGATAAGATACAGGAAATCCACAAAAGCTTGGGAATGAGCTGGCATTTGAACTCAGTGCAGTACGAAGACGAAACGGGACTGATCCACTATGAATGGAGCTGGGAGATACCGTAATGGCAAAGTTTGCATCAAAAGGACTACGCGAGTATGAGAGGTATCTTGAAAACATCGGAAAAAACACACCAGAGATCATTGGTAAAGGCGTGTATGCTATGGCAGATGTGATCACCAACAGCATACGAGCCGAAATTGATTCAATGCCATCAGAGACGGACAGAAAAGGCTTGGCGGCCTATCAGAAAAAACCTAAAGAGCAAGCGCCGCTGACAGAAAGCCAGAAAAAAGGTCTGCAAGAAGGCCTGGGCATTGCCAAAATGCAGAATGATAACGGTTTTTTGCATGTGAAGGTTGGCTTTGATGGATATAATTCGATCAAAACAAAGAAGTATCCAAACGGCCAGCCAAATGCGATGATCGCACGCGCACTGAACAGCGGGACAAGCTTCCGGCCTAAAACGGCATTTGTTGATATTGCTGTGAGAAATGCCAGAAAACAGGCCGTTGACAAAGGCATTTCCGCAATCGATGCGGAAATCGAAAAAATCAAAGAGTAATTAAAGAGCTGGAAGGAGAAAGATATGGCAGTAATTGGCTTATCGAAACCTTATGTTGCAAAATATTCGGCCAGCGGCGGCGTGAGCTATTCCGACGGCACGCTGCTGGCAAAAGCTGTTGAAATCAGCGTAGAGCTGGAAAGCGCAGACGACAACAACGACTACGCAGATAACGAGATCAGCGAAAGCGATACTACCTTTGCAGGAGGGACACTGACATTAACGACTGACGACCTTATGCAGGATGGATCTGCACTGATCTTGGGTATTACGCCGGCGGCAGTGGAAGGCCTTACGCCGGAGGCGAAAGAGCTGATCTATGATGACGACATGACACCGCCTTATTTGGGCTTCGGCGCGATCGTTAAGAAGAAAAAAGGCGGGGCTTTCAAGTGGCGAGCAATCGTGCTGCCGAAGATCAAGTTCCAGGTGCCGGAGGATGCCGCCACCACCCAGGGAGAAGAAATCGAATGGCAGCACCCGGAGCTGACGGCGACCATTTACCGAGACGATTCGGAAAAGCACCGCTGGAAGAGAGAGGCTACATTCGACACGGAAACGGCAGCCGAGGCGTATATCAAGAAAATTTTAAATATTGCGGAGGCTTAAACAATGAAAAGAATCGTTACCATGGAGTTCCCCGGCGGGCAGAGAGAAATCGCGTTTACGGTGGGAGCAATGGAAAAGCTGGAAGAAATGGCGGGCGGAGAGATCGAAAATCTGAATGCGTGGCTGGCAGAAAGCTCCGTAAAAACGCTTAGCCGCACAATCGAGGTGCTGCATGTCCTGATGGAGGAAGGCGAGCTCGCGGCAAGGCTGCGGGCCGAGTATGCAGAAAGTGATCGCAAACCGCTTCCGATTCCGACGACTGAACAGCTGAAAACCATGTACGGCGTGGACGATATGCGCACCATCCAGGACAAGATCAAGGCTTGCATGGCGGCCGGCGGCAAGCAAACCGTTGAAGCAGAGGAACTGCCCGCGGGAAAAAACGAAAACGCCACATCGTGAAGCCGAACGCGGCGTGGATGATGTTTTACGGCATAAAATCAGGATTCTGTAAAAAAGAGACGCTTCACACGCCGATAGGCGAAATCTTAGACCTTGTGGCATGTGAAGCGATCTTTAATGGAGCAAATCAAAAAACAGAGGATGAAGATCCATTCCCAAATTGGGCGTAAGGTGGTGAAGGCATGGCTGTAAATATCGGGCCTAAAATAGGCATTGATGGAGAATCTGAGTTTAAAGCATCGCTCCGATCCATTACGCAGCAGGCGAAGGAACTGGAAAGCGAAATGAAGGCGGTGACAACCGCCTTTACATCCGAAACCAGCGCCCAGCAGCGTGCAAGCGCAACGGCCGAGGTGCTCACCAAACAGATTGCCAACCAAAAAGAACGGGTAAGCCTGCTGAATAAAGCCTACCAGGACAATAAAAATAAGCTGGACACATTACGCCAGGCTTTAATAGAGGCAACAAGCAGATACGGCGCAAATTCGACCGAGGTTGCAAAGGCGGCAACTGCTTACGATAAGCAGGTGGAGGCCACCAGTAGAGCTAAAACCGCGCTGAACAACGCGCAAGCTGCGCTGAACAAAATGGGCACCCAGCTTGAACAGACAACAGCGAAAACCGGAGAAACAGAAAAGGCAACGGAAAGCTTTGGAGCAGCTATGCTCGAGGCGGGGCAAAAAAGTTCTCTGTTTGGCGAAATGCTGAAAGCAAATCTGTTGAGCGATGCCATAAAATCGGGGATCAGCGCGGCGGCAAATGCTGTTAAAGGCCTTGGGAACGCTTTTCTGGGCGCTGCCAAAGAAAGCCTGAGCGGTTACGGAGATTATGAACAGCTGGTGGGCGGTGTGCAGACACTGTTCAATCAAACGGATCTTTCTCTGCCGGACTTCGCCGCACAGGCCCGTAAAACAGTACAGGAGGTTTTACCGGAATGGGGCAAGCTGACGGCTGGGGCACGCATAGTGCAGAACAACGCTGAACAGGCGTGGAAAACGGCAGGCCTGTCCGCGAATGATTACATGGAGACTGCCACAGCTTCGGCCGCGGCAATGGTGAACAGTCTTGGAGGTGATACGGCCGAGGCAGCAAAATTGACCGATGTTGCCATCACAGATATGGCAGATAATGTCAATAAAATGGGCTCTTCCATGGACTCTATACAGAATGCTTACAGCGGATTCGCGAAGCAGAATTACACCATGCTGGATAACCTGAAAATTGGTTATGGCGGCACGAAGGAAGAAATGCAGCGCCTGTTGAGTGATGCTAATAAGCTGAATGCCGCCCAAGGGAAATACACCAACTACACCATTGACAGCTATGCAGATATAGTGAGAGCAATTCACGATGTGCAGACCGAGATGGGGATAACAGGCACAACGGCGAAAGAAGCATCAAGCACGATTCGGGGGAGCATTAGCTCGGCACAGGCTGCATGGAAAAACTTTTTGGCAGGCGTAGCGGATCCTGATGCAGATATTATCAGTTTGGGCGAAAACCTGGCTGAAAGTCTTGGCGCGGTGGCGGATAATGTGCTCCCGCGCATGGAGCAAATTGTGCCTACTTTAATCACGGGCATAGGAAAGATTGCGGGAAAACTGGCACCGATCGGGAAAACCATAGCAAAAAGCCTTGGAAACATGCTTCAGAGCGCGTTTGAGGCGATCGGCCCAGCGGCGCAAGAACTGGTCCCGATGATGGCTGTAGCAATAACGGCTGCACTGCCGGAACTGCTGCCGGTTGCACTGAACATTGTGCAAGGCCTGCAAAACGGCATCATGGCGGCAGCACCGCAACTAATGCAGGGCGGCATGGAAATGCTGCAGAAAATAGGACAAGGATTGGCTTCGGCGATTCCAGCATTCTTGGCGAATGCACTGCCGATAATAAATGAATTTACCGCACAGTTCCGCACGGATGCCGGGCAGTTGATCGATGCGGGAATTGCCTTGATCGAAAACATAGCGCAAGGCATAGCAAACAGCTTGCCGACTCTGATCGAAAATATCCCAGAGATCGTTTCCAACATTGCGGGAATCATAAATGACAATGCGCCCAAATTGCTTATATGCGGGGCGAATGTGATCTTGACTCTTCTGCAAGGGCTTTGGGATGCACTGCCTACTTTGCTGCTGAATCTCCCGCAGATCTTGTTTGCGATCGCGGATGTGATCACAGCGTTCAACTGGCTGCAGATCGGCGGAAAAATTATAACGATGCTGAAAGATGGCATGATCGCAGTGAAGAACACGGTGACCAACGGGATGAAAGGCATCATGACAGACAGCATCAATTATATCAAGGGTCTGCCAGAACAGTTTAAAACCTGGGGCAAAGATATGATCGAAAGCATGGCAAAAGGCATCACGGATTCCATCGATAGCATTAAACGCGCTGTAGGCAATGTGGTTTCGGCCATTACATCCAGACTGCATTTCAGCAGACCGGACATTGGCCCGTTGCATTACTATGAACAGTGGATGCCAGACTTTATGCAAGGCCTTGCAAGCGGCATCGATGCCAATATTTGGAGGGTGGAAGATGCCATGAAACGGCTTACGGGAAAAATGGGTTTGCAGTTAAGAATGGCTCAAACAGGAGCGACAACGGTAAACCAGTATATCAACTTTGGCTACGAAGTCCAGGCTCCAGATGTGGTAGCTGCCGAGGTGCGCAAAACTACAGAGTACGGGCTGGCGGGTGAATAGGAATGTCATATAAATCACAGGTCAGAATCGTGAGAACGGACGGCAAGGAATTCGTTTTTGGCGGTGCAGATTGGTCTCTGTATAAACTGGAAGGGCTGGCCGCTGCCAGCTATGAGGTATTCAGCGAAAAACGCGGCGCCGGTGATGGTGATATTATTACCGGCAGCCGCGTGGCGGCCAGAACTTTGAAAATCAAAGGCAGAAACCGGAACACCACAGATAATGCCATCAACCGAGCGGCGGCGGTGGCGTTCTTTAATCCGAAAATGGATTATAAGGTGTATATCACATATTTGGGCCGCACGAGATGGATCACCGCCAAGGTAAAAAGCGTAAATTGCCCATTTCGGAACATTTACACATTGCAGCAGATTGAAGTTGAAATGCTTTGCGCAGATCCATTCCTGTTGTCAGTAGATGATTTTGGCCGAGATATTGCAGCAGAAACAGGCCGGTGGGGATGGCCATATATGGATCACCCCACCTATGGCCTGATCGTGAGCACTTATCTGTTCGACAGAATGGTACATGTAAACTATGACGGCGATGTTTCGGCAGCGCCTATGATGTCGATTCGGGTAGACAATAAAGTAGTCAACCCGAAGGTGATGGTCAATGGGGCATATGTGAGAATTTTGCAAACGCTGGAATCAGGGGACAACATTAAAATTGAAACAGCGCCAACGCCAAAGGTAGAAATAAATGGAGAAAATGCGCTGAACAAAGTTGATAGAAGCAGCAATTTTGCTGGAATGCGCCTGCAGCCAGGAAATAACAGCATTCAGTTTGATGCGGATTTGGGCAATAACAGTATGCATGTTATTGTGCGGTATTTTAAAAACTATCTGGGGGTATAAAATGGAACTTTTGGCATTGGATGCGAATTTTGCCCCTGTTGGATATTTGACATACATAAATTTACAGTGGAATCGCGAATATTACTCGCCGGGAAAATTTTCGGTGCAGATCCCGGCGGGAGTGTACGCCGAAAATATGGCCTATATCTATACACCGGAGCGCCCGGAAACAGGGAGCATTCAAAAAGTAGAGCTGACGGAAAACATAAAAGGGCGCTTTGTGCAGCTGAGCGGATATTTTTTGGAAAATGCACTGAATGATAAGGTGGTTTACCCGACTTATTATGCTGCAGGCTCCAGCATGGCCGCCGATGTAATACGAATGATCAAGGAGTATAAGGCGGATATACCACTTTTGGAAGTAGAAGACGCGCCACAGATCGTAGAAACAAACAACAGCGTATGGCAGGAGACGGGCGGACAGCTGGGCACAGCAGCGTGGAAACGGCTGCAGGGCATCGAGTGCGGACTGCGGTGTGTGTATGACTATAAGCAAAATAAAACATTCTGCGGAGTCTGGCAGGGGAAAGACAGAACGCAGGGACAAACGGAAAACCCGTTTGTAACCTTCGCCGATGGATTTGGAAACCTGACGGCCGTTGATGCCAGCAGCGATAACAGCAACTACAAAAATTACGCAATCGTCGCAGGGCAAGACCAGGGCGAAAACAGAAAAGTGGCAGTTGCAGATCTTTCCAGCGGAGGCTATAAAAAGCAAATTTATTTTGACAGCCGAAATTCGCGCTGGGATCCGGAAAAACAAACGGAAGCCGAATACTTGGAAAGCCTCCAGCAAGAGGGATTTGAAAGGCTGCTTGACTATCAAACGATCAACAATGTGGACATCAATGCAAGCGCAGGTGGTTATAAATACAGGCAAGATTGGGACCTTGGAGACAAGGTGGATGTTATTGTAGCTGATGCGGGCATAAGCATGGAAGCGCGCATTGTAACGGTGCGGGAAGTACACAAGGAAAACAATACAACGATAACCATAGAGCTGGGCAATAAAAAGCTCACGACACTCAAGAAAGCGAGGCTGATACACTAATGCTTTTTTATCCGTTTACCAGCCGGGTTACATATGATGAGCAGGGGCTGCCTTTGTATGATCGAGCTGTAGATTCGGCATTTTTGAGGGATTTTTACAAGGCGTATTGGTCAGACGGCGTTTTTTATGATCCAACAACAAGCTTCCAAGTGACGGCTGCAGGCGCAGGAATGACATTGCAGGTTGCACCTGGAAAAGCACAGATTCAAGGTGCTTTCGCCGTTGAGTCGGCAGTACAAAGCCTGAGCGTGGCGGAAGCGGACACAACAAACAACCGGATCGATATCGTAGTACTGCGGCTCGATCTCAGCCTGGACAAACGCAATATAGCGCTCGCTGTGTTGGAAGGGACTCCGGCCACTGAGCCAGTTGCCCCAACATTGACAAGAAACAGCACGGTGTGGGAACTCGGACTCGCAAACATAACAGTGAGAAAAAGTGTAAGCGTACTGACACAGCAGGATATTACAGATACGCGGTTGGATACACAGAGATGCGGCGTAGTGGCACAAACTATCGGAAAGCTTGACACAAGTGCCTATTTTTTGCAAGCACAAGCGGCATTAGAACAAATCCAAAAAGAACTGAGCGACCTGAATGCCGGAAGCGCTACCATGCTGAAAGATGAGTACGATCTTGACAGAACTGTGCTTACGGCCGGCGGCATTAAGGCGTATACCGCCGCGCAGCTGCAACCGGTGCAAACCAGCCTCATCGACCTTGCTGCGGATGTGGGCAAGCTCAAATATGTGCTTGTGTCACTGCCCGCCTCCGGCTGGAGCGGCAGCGCACCCTATACCCAGACCGTGAGCGTATCCGGCATGACGGCAGACTGGGTGCCGGGCATCCCCACAGCCGTGCTTGGCAGCAGCGTGGCGGTATCTACACTGCTGGCAGCCACCGAGGCGCTGGGATGCATTAAGATGATCACCAGCGCGGCAGACACGCTGACATTTACCGCGCCGGAGGATAAGCCGGATGAATCGCTTACGCTGCGGGTGCCGGGACAGATCGAGAGGTGATGATATGAGTGCAACTGCGTTTAATATGGGCGCTACGGCGGGTAAAGTGCTGATCGATATGAGTACCGGGCGCGATTTGGGAGGCACGGGCCGCGAGGAGGTTATGGAATACAGCTGGACAGCGCCTACAAAATGTAGTGTGTTCACGTTCGCGAACACATATTCCCCGAAAGACACCACAGCAAAAGTTGTTGTCAACGGGCAGAAGATTGATCAACAGGTGCTGCAGAGAAATGGACTTTATTCAAATCTTGTGGCAGCTTTTACCGCAAGAAGCGGCGATTCTATCACCGTATACACAGACCTGGGCCGGAATGCTCAAAGTATTTATTTATACGCTATCACTATATAGGAGGCGAAAAAATGGCCGTAACTGCGTTTAATTTCTGGGGGGGCATAAAGTACAGAACCTATTTATCAGGCGATGTGGGAAGTAACTACGAGTTGCAGATGACGATTCCGAGCAACTATAAATATATCGTGTGTGTGGCAACGCACAACAATCCGAGCCAAACGAACATTGGCGTGATCTCTGGCAGTGCAGAAACGCTGGTTCCAACATTTTACTGCGGCCACAGTAGCGGGGAAAGTAAAGCCTATGCGGCGGTGTTTAAGGATGTGAAGGCAGGAACCGTGCTGACCATGGGTAGCTGCGGTCGTGGTGCCTCGGTGCAGGGAACAATCTTTTGCTTTAGTTAAGGGGGGCAAAAACAATGATCTACTACAGCGAAACCGGCGAGCTTTTGCCCGCCGAAGAAATTGATTTGGGAAAAGGCTATCTGGTAGACCGGGAAACGGTACACCATGAAGCCGAAACCCACACGGCCAGCAAAACGCTGCCGGGCGGCGTGGTGCTGACTTGGCAGCAGCTGGACAAGCCCGCCTACGATGAGATTGTAAGCCAGACTTATATCAAGCACGCCGATCACCCCACCCGCGAGGACGAGATCGAGGCGGCGCTCACCGAGCTGGCTGGCATGATCGCGGATAATGCTGCCCGGCTGGACGAACAGGAAGCCGCGCTGGTGGATGTGGCTGCGGTGGCAGCCGGAAAGGAGTAAGCAATGGCAAAAATTTATGTGCGGCGCATCAAGGCAGGGCTGATGGCGCTGGAGGATGTGCCCGCGATCTGGCGGGCGAAAACGGCAGCATTGCTGCAAGAGGAGGAGAACGCATGATTTACGGTATTGATGTGAGCAAACATCAGGGGGCAATCAACTGGGATAACCTCGCAGCGCAGTACAAGGCTGGTAAGATCGGCTTTGTAATTATCCGCGCAGGCTACGGCTACAGCACCATCGACCCACAGTTTGAGCGCAACTACAGAGAGGCTACAGAGCGCGGTATCCCGGTGGGCGCATACTGGTACGCCTACTGGAGCAAGGGCACGCCCGCGGATGAGTGCAAGGCGTTTCTGGCGGCGGTTTCGGGCAAATCGCTGGCCTACGGCATTTGGTACGATATCGAGTATGAGCGCAGTATTACAGCCCTGGGCAAAAAAGAGCGCACCGACAAGGTGCTGCAGGGGCTGGCTGTGCTGGCTGCCAGCGGGCGCTATTGCGGTTTATATGCCAGCACCGACATGATCAACAACCGGCTGGAATTTGAGCGCCTTAAAACCTACGATATCTGGGTGGCGCAGTACGGCAGCCGCTGCACCTGCAAGCTGCCCTACGGCATCTGGCAGTATTCCAGCGCCAACCCGCTGGGGGTGCCGGGGTACGGCAACCATCTGGACTGCGACCGAGCCTATAAGGATTATCCAACGATCACGGCCAAGGGCACGCTGGCCATCGGCAAGCTGGCGCAGCCTGTGCAGCCGGGCCCCGGCGAGGACAAGCCCCCGCGCAAAACCTATACCCGCGGGATCGGCCCCGCCACGCGCGGTGACCTGATCAAGCTGATCGAGGCGGCGGACAAGCTGGGGCTATATGTAACCGGAGCACTGACCATCGGCCCCATGACCGGCGGTGACGATGCAGCCATCCAGGCACTGGCGGAGGAGCTGGGGCTGGAGTGTAAGTGAGTAAGTAAGGAGAGAGTAACATGGATAACAGCAATTTTTTTGTGTGGATCAAGGGCACGGTGGTTGCCGTGTGTGGTGCCTTCGGCGCGGCCTTTGGCTGGCTCGGCTGGTTGGTTTTGGCTTGGGCGGCCTGCATGGTGTTGGACTGGATCACCGGCAGTAGCGCAGCAGCAAGCAAGGGCGAGTGGGCGAGCAGCGTTGCCAGGGCCGGGATTTGGCACAAAGCCGGTATGATCATTGTTGTGATCGTGGCAGCACTGGCCGATGGTGTGTTGGGCGTAACGGTGGATCACATCCCCAATCTGGGCATTGCGTATACGGTGGTGATCCTGCCGGTGGTGTTGGTGTGGTACATTTTCACGGAGCTCGGCAGTATCGCAGAAAATGCCTCAGCCATGGGCGCACCTGTGCCCAGCTGGCTGGTAAAACTGCTGGCAGCCGGGAAGCAGGCCGCGGAAATCTCGGATAAAAAATAATAATAAGGGCCAGCAGATTGCTTTTTTAAGCAAACTGCTGGCCCTTATTTTTGTGCTATCTCATTTCGTTTTGGCGTAAAGAGGCGGTTTAAGTATCACCCTTTTACATTATAGTCATTTGTTCGCGAGATGCAGCTCTTTTTTGAGAGCACCTTGTAAAACGGCGGAAAAATTTATGCCAGCTTTTTCCGCCTCGAAGTTGAGCCACGAAGGGATAGTGCAATTTTTCTTTACGGTTCGCATATCGTTCTTTCTGCGATACTCTGCAAAATCAACATCTACTAACGAAATGATGGAAGCTGCCGGGGCTTCCTTTTGAGCCGTTTCAAAGTTAGATGCTTCGGGCAAAGATTCGCCGTCATCTTCCATATCGATCCCCATAAGACCGATTGCGTCCCGCGCCATTTCAATCGCTTCCGGAATATCTTTTCCCTGAGTGTTGATATCGAAATCTGGGATATATACAACGACAAACTCTTTCCCCTTAGTCATAAAAATGGGATATGCTTTTTTCATGTCAGTTCCTCCCTTAAATTTATAAAAAGGCTCTCATCTGAGCGCGGGCTTATTTCAGCCCGCGCCGCTTGATGATAGCTTTTGCCAAATCTTCGTCTGTTTCTCTGTGCCTTACAACGCTTTCCCTTTGACCGTCCTTCACATATATGTCGTGGTTTGCGCCGTGCCGCTTGAATTTCCAGCCATTTTTCTCCAAAAGCTCTATCAGATCTTTTGTTTTCATTATATGTCCTCCTTACATTTATATTATACGCATTTTATACGCACTTGTCAATACAATTCTAAAAAAATTATTGCTATCATTAAAATAGTACTCCTATACTATCCCAATGATAGTAACAAAATTTAAAATAAAAATATCACTTTAAATGAACGGTAAGCAGTGCTTTTCCGCCGTGTCGCTTGCCATAATCTACACAATCATACTCGATTTTTTGAATGAATTTTTTCAAAAAAGCATTCTTTTCGGCGCATGGCATCTGTTCGTTGGTTATGCAATCGATAAGCCTGTGCAGATTATTTATTTTTTCTGCATAATCAACAGCCTCAATTTTGGTGGCTTCCAGTTCTTTGATTTTGTCCTGCAGCTGCTCAATGCTGCGCGTGTACATGGCTTTTCGTTCCAAGAATTCCTCTTTGGTGTATGTGCCGTCATCGGCTTCCCACGAATCAAATAACCGGCGTTTTTTGGCTTGCAGTGATGCAAGCTCTTTTTTTGCGGCCTCGATCACATCACGCTGGCGGGCAGCTGCGGCACTCGCTGCTCCAGAATCAAGCTTTATCTGGCAATCGTGAATTTCGCATTTTAGAGAAAATATCAGCGTTTGCATCACATCTTCCACCGGGAGCGACTTCACGGAGCAAGTGTTGATCGCGCGGTATCGGTGGGCAAATCGGCTGCATTTTGTCGGCTGTGATGCATAATTCCGATACACCATCGTCATGCCGCATTTTGCGCACACCAAAAGGCCGGACAGCGGGTTCCGAAGCTCGAAGTCTTTTTTGACTTTCGGCGCGGTGCCAAAAATGCTTTTCGCTTCATTCAGCTGCTCTTCCGATATAAGTGCCTTATGCTTTCCCTTGTACAGCTGCTTTTCCTTGTATACAAGGATCTTTTTTAACCGTCCTGTATCCATGTCTTTGGCGGTTACTGTGTTCTGGTGGCCCCATGTCACATATCCTGCATAGTGTGGGTTCAGCAGCATATTCTTGATCGTTCCGTGATCCCACTGCACGCCGGTTCTTGTGGGCACCCCGGCAAGGGTCAGCTGCTTTGCTATCCATGTGGTAGATCTGCGGTCTTTCGTGTACCAATCGAAAATCATCCTAATCCATTTGGATTCCTCGGGGTTTTCCACAAGGACTCTTTCCCGGCGGGACTTACGCTCGATTTTATAGCCAAACGGCGGAATTGCGGGCAAATAGTTGCCTTCCTGCACGGCCTGCAGCTTGCCAGCAAGCAGTCGGCGGCGAATGGTCTTATACTCCCGGCGGCTCATAAACAGGCCAAATTCAAAATACTCCTGATCGATCTCGTTGTTCGGGTCGTAGGTTTTGGCAGGGGTGATAATCTTTGTGCTGCTGGCCTGAAACGCTTCGGCCACTTCGCCCTGATCGCGGGTGTTGCCACGCGCAAGGCGCTCGATCTCCACCACCAGCACGCCAGCATAAACGCCCTGCCAGACGGCGTTTAGCAATCGCTGCACTTCCGGCCGGGCGTCAATGCTTTCGCCGGATACGATCTCTTGATACAAATCGATCTGATCTTGTTGTATGTGCTGCCTTTCGGCCAGCGCTTCCAGCATCTGCCGGTGCCGGGCGAGGGTTTCGCCCTCGCCGAGCTCTTCCAGCGCCAGATCCGCACGGCTTTTGCGCAGATACATGGCGTATCTTGCCGAAGGCGTGGCTTTTTTGCTTTTTTTCATGGATTCTCCTTTCTTTATTTTGAATATTCATTTTTCTTTAAAAAGGCAGCTTCTCTGCCAGCCTCGTGGGCAATGTGCAAATTTTGCATATTTGGAACGGCTTTTTCCGGCTCTACCAAATCGCCGGTAACGGATTCCAGCTCATAATTATCTATGATCAGTCTGCACACTGCCGCACGACTTGCCATGCTGCAATGGGCGTTTGCCACATACTCATCCAGCATGGAAGGCCAGTCGCTGCCGTGCGCGCCGAAAAGCAGGAAGGTGATCTTGTCTACTTCGCCCGGCGGGCAATCGGCCAGATACTTGAACAGGCCATTACGGCGCTGTTCCACATCGGCGACGCTGCCATCAAAGTTGCTGTACAATTCCGGGTAGGCGAGGCGCAAAACATCCCGGAACCAGTTCAGGCCGAGGGCGCGATACCAGCTGATAAACTCTTCCAAAGTCGGCTGCTTTTCGCCCGTTTCCCAGCGCTGCACTGTGCGTGCGCTTACAAACAGCAATTCTGCCGTTTCTTCCTGCGTTGCGCCTGCGCGTTTTCTGGCTTCGGACAGTAGCTTGGCTATGCGTTTTGAATCGATCAACATACAGATTCCCTCCTTTTGATTCTATATAAAAAAGCGCGTTTTCCTGCATTTCTGCCGGAAAACGCTTTAAAAATACGCGATATCTGCCGTGGGGCGGATTGGAAAAGTGTGCTATTGTATGATTAGTAAATACATCGGCAGAATAAAGTAAAAAATCCCATCACGGAAGAAAGAGAGGGCAATATGAGCGAAGAACGAAAAGAGATCGAAAAGCTTATGCAGCAGTTGACAAGGGAACAGCTAAAAGAGTATCTTACTTATTTAAAAGCCCTCGCAGCATCAACAGAGCAGCATTAAGTTTTTCTTTATCTGCTCTATCCAATTCATCAAGGATTTCCCTGGCTTCTTTCAGCTCGGGCGGTATTGGCCGCTCGGGCTTTTTTTGCTGTCGAATCGCCAGCGCAAAAGCAGCTGCCATGTTTTTAATATCGCCGGGAAGTTCTTGCTCTTCTGCGCCATCATAGAGTGCCAGCGGAACGCTGGCGGCGAGATCGTCAACCGTTTGGCTGCCATCGCCTTTTAAATATTGTACCGTTATCGGCCTTCCGAGCTTTGCCGTAAAGTATGAGGCTAAAATCTCAAGATTTATGTCTGTGCATCCGCCACCTTTCTTCCATCGAGACACTGTCGGCTTGGAAAAACCGGCATCAACCGCAATTTGAGATGGTGAACTTCCAAGCTCTTTGCACAGTTTTACATAAGTATTATAAAAATCCATAATTCCACACCTCTGGTTCTGTGCAAGTTGCTAAAGTTTACAAAGTTACCTGAAAATGCTTTACAGCAAACACAAACCTTGCTATACTGTACTTGTAGTTACGAAAGTTTACATAGTAAACAACCGGAGGCATAGCAAAAGCCGGCAGCTGTACTATAGGTATTCTGCAATTTAACTATAACACAAGCTGTAAACTTTTGCAACTGGTAAATACTGCTTTATTTAAAGTATTGGCTATAAACCGGCTTTTGCGGAGCGATTTACTTTTGATAAAGCTAACAACGACAGCGAAAGCGAGGTGATAGGATGCCTGAGAAATGGACAGGCCAGCTAATCGGTCGAATGCACAACTACAATGTGACCTATGACGATTTGAGTAAAAAAATGGGAATCACCAAAGGTTACGTCAGCCAAGTGCTGAATTGCAAGCGCCGCCCACCGAATGCTCAGCAGCGGTTTGAAACCGCCGTGAACGAAATTATCGTTGAGCGATTAGAACAAGGAGAAAGCTCATAACCAAATTGAAAATGCGGGAAACGTGAGCAGAAAAGGACAGGGGGCAAATCTGATGATCGCCGATTTGATGGAAATGCATTTTGCATCTGAGGAATAAACATACACAGAAAGGCGGTGTGCATATGGAAGCAAGCGTAACGAGAGAGCAGCTTATGGCGATGGGATATCGCGAGTATGGGCGCGGCTGGGTGCGGTTTGTATACGATGGAAACCTGAAAACCCCGGAAGATGTGCAGGCTGCGGCCGTGCAGGGCGCTATCCGGCTTGCCCGCGCAAAGGCGGAATACGAAGCACGCCAACAGAACAAAGGGGAAAAATCATGATGAAGATTTTGAATGCGATCCAGAAAATCGAGTGTCCGCTTCCGGGCGGCACTGAAGGATCCGCTTGACGGGGAGAAGGTGCTTAAAAATGAAAAAAGGTTTCCAAAATGTCGAATCGAAATTCGGCAATGATACCGAGCGCAAAACCCACAATGCTGAAGATTCCGTTGATTGCAAATTGCATCCACGATCGCCGCGCATCCAGATGCCACCGTTCATCGGAAATCCGGTCATCTTCTCGTTTGGCGGCGCGCTGGCGGGCGTCCTCTTCGGCTTTCTGCTGAAGTTCGTCCTCAAAATGCACTAAGGCGCATAACCCGGCAGGGCTGAGAACATAAAACCAGTTGCCTGCGGTATCTATGGTTTGCACAACATAGCGGTCTGATTTGCAGGAAAAGAACACGGCGCGATCATCGGACGAAAGCGAGGAAGGCATGGGAATGCGGGAGTCGCGGTAAGTCTTTAAAAAAGTATATTGAGATCGGGTCAAGTAAAACACATCCTTTTTGATGCCATTATAGCATGGATGGATGAAATAACAACGAACAAAAGGAACAGAGAAATGAAAAGCATGAATAAATGGCGCTTTTGGCGCAAGGCTGCGGCGCGTGGAATGCAGATGGCTGCGCTGGTGGTGATCGTCAGCATGTCGGTGATGCCGGGCATGATTGCCCGCTGCAGAAATCTGACCGAGGCGGCAATATTGCTGGCGGTGCTGCTGTCCGGCACGGTTTCCGCCGTGGTGACCGGCTGGCTGGCCGTGGAACTGGACGATGATACCAACCGAAAATACAGAGAATACCGCCGAATGGCGCAGCGCTGCCGCTATGACAAGCGGGGCTAAAGCGTGGCGGAAAAACCGCCGTCCGCCTCTACGGAAAATATGAAAGGAGCTATTCGATTATGTTCGGCAAGAAAAAGACCAAATGCCAAGTTTGCGGCTATCGCTTCACGCCGGAGAGGGAAAACATCTACACGGCAGAAGAACTGCGTTCGGCGCTTGAAATGCTTGCCGTCGCGCCGGTGCGCTTTTCGGCGGTTGATTGCCCGATTTGCGGTTGCCAAATCCGGCTGGCGGATCGCGCACCGCGCATTGACCTTCCGCTTGTTACGGAACAGTACGACGCGGAAGCAGAGGAAACGGAGGGCGAAACGGAATGAAGAGAGGAAAGCGAGGCTGAATCATGGCACACTATGTAGAGGGGCAATGTGTGTATGTGTACAAGATCCAATTCGCCCGGTGCAAGCCCTGCGACGGGCAAAACCGGGGGTGCCGGTGCTACAAGCCTATGGCGCTGCCCGGCACCCGGGATACTTCCGCCGCCCTGAAGGAAAAACCAACAGGGCGGCAATATGACGGCGCAGGCAGGTGATCCCTGCCCGTGCCGGGACGGACGCGTGGAACATGCGTGATTGTTCATTCATACTGGCCGGGGTGCGGTACCGCAGCCCCCTCCTGGGTATACAAGCCGGTGAAACACCGTGCTGCCCCGCCCGGCGGCCTTGCTTTGGACATGGGCAAGGCCCACTGCGCAGCCTGAGCGCAGAAAAGAAATGAAAGGCCATGTTTGCGGCTCATGAAAAAAGCCGCGGGCCCTGCCCGCCGATATTGTAGTGGATTCCCGGCGGGCAGGGCAATTTGATATGCGAGCATAGCATAAAGGTAATGCGCCGGGAGTGATCCGCCCGGCTATGCCGGTTCGAGTCCGGCTGCTCGCACCAAAGATAAATGAGCGCTTATTTTATCCGAATGCAATGAAGTTGGAAAATGCAATCAAATGCAGGAGGGCAAAACGATGAATGAAAAAATGAATGCAATCAATACCGCACTGAACAGGATGATCCTGCCGGAGGATAGTGACGGCGGGCTTTCGGCCGAGCTGGCCGGAGTGGTGCGAAAGCTGGCCGCCATCAGCGGGCACAACGCCGAGGTGATCGCCGCCGATCTGGACGGCAAAAGCGATGTGCTGAAGGCGCTGAGCAAAAAGGCGTGGGACTATGCCAGACAGCATAAAAAGGGAAACGGCTACAGCATGGGAGAAAGCGTAGCGCTGAAGCTTGCGGCAGAGTATTTTGCCGTGCCGGTTGAGGCGGCGGCCGCGGAAGGTACCGCGCCGGAAAAGGCAGAGCGGGCCGGGAAGAAGATCCTGCGGCTGGAAGATCTGCTTTAAGGGGGGATTTGAAATGGCTAAGAAAATGACCGAGGCCGAGAAAACGGCTTTAAGGAAAATGATATTTGCCAAGATGCCTCCGCTGCCGAAGAACCTGGAAAACGATGTGATGAAATACGCCCTGCCGGAAAGCCGGTATCTGTTTTTTCGGAATGAAAAGCGAGGGCGGAAAAAATTTTCCACAGCACTTTGCACAACCTGTGGAAAAACGGTGCGGTTCGAAGGAACGCATTTGCAGCACACAACACAAGAAAAAATGCGCTATTCCAAAAGCGCAGCGTATAAGACGATCTGCCCGGAGTGCAAGGCGGTGGCCGTTACCATGGCTGCGCGATATGGCCACAAGTGGCTTGCGGACACAGCACATTACATGACGATACAGGCCACGGAAGATGGCGGGCTGTTCCTGCGACTGTTTACGGTGCGGAGAAGATACCCGGATAATGTGGGACCGTTTGCGACCGAGTACGATGAGCGGCTGCGGGTGTATTTGAATGCAGAAACACACGCGGCATTGCGCTGGAAGCGGGCGTTTGAATATGATCCGGCGGCTGCGAATGGTTGGAGTGAAAGGTGGGTGCTTTCGGGCAAGGTGAACGGAAATACCACATCGGACGATTATTACCGTACTGGAGAAATAAAAATTGCAAAAAATGCGGAAACGGTGAGAGAGATCGCTAAAACGCCGTTTCGGTATGCGGACCTGCTGGACATGATAAAGCTGTATCAGAACATGGATATGATCGTCTACCTGGCATTGTTTGCAAAGAACATGGATATAGAGAAGCTGGTGAAGGCCGGGTTCGGCGGGTTCGTGGTCGAAAAGTGCGGCGATGGCCGGGGGAGAGAAACCGGTGCGATCAACTGGCGGGCGCATGACCTGAAAGGATTCTTTCGGGGCGAGAGCCGGGACACAATCAGCGCTTTGCGGAGATGCCGGAGCCTGTGCGAGGCAGGGCAGTATCTTTGCATGAAGAAGCTTTTGGGGCTGGGCGTGCAGGGAGCGGATTTTGAAAAGGCCCGGCGGCTGTATGAGTACCGGGCGTTCATAAAGAAAATGACCGGGGAGTTAGGCACGGTAAAACGGTGCGAGAAGTATGTGCGCGGGCAGATAAGCGCCGTGGAAAAGGCAGCGGAAAACGCCTGCGGGCGCGGCATTATGAGAATTCCGCGAGAAGAAGACATCTGGAACCTTTGGCGGGACTATGCGCGAATGGCCAACGCCTGCGGCATAGAGCTTTCCGGAAAAGAGCTGACACCGCCGGATATTTATAAGGCGCATGACGAAATGACAGAGCTGCACCAGGTGCAGCGAGAGGCCGCTCTGGCCGCCAAGCGAAGGAAGGAAGAAGAAGGGCTGGCCGGGGATTTTGAAAAGCGGCTGGTGGTTTTGCAAAAGTTTGCCTATGAGAAGGGCGGGCTTTTGATACGCCCCTGCGAAACGCCGCACGAGATGACCGAGGAGGGAATCAGGCTGCGGCACTGCGTGGGCACCTATTTGCAACGACACGCAAGCGGCGTGAGCAACATCTTTTTGATCCGAAAAGAAACTGAGCCGGATACGCCTTACTACACGCTGGAGCTGAGCAAGGAACTTGATCGTGTGGTGCAGTGGTATGGGTACGAGGATAACAGGACGATACCGAAAGATCCGGCGGTGAAAGAGTTTATCGGCGACTGGATGGCAGAAATTGTGACGCCGAAAAAGCGGGGCAAGAAGAAAGATAGGAAACAAGCCCCGGCGGGGCAAGTGAAAAACAGGCAGCCAATAGCAGTTGCTGTATAAGGAGGACACCATGGAACAGCTGATTTTTAAGGGAATGGAGACCGAAGAGGGGCGGCAGGCTGCTGCCCTGCACAACAGCATTATGGCGGCAAAGCTGGCCGTGAGCAATGCGCTTTTGGATTTTTGCCGGGGGCTGAAAGCCATGCGGGACGGAAAAGGATACAAGGCTCTGGGCTTTGATAGCTTTGAAGAGTACAGCGTGCATGCTGTAGGCATCAAGTACCGCATGGCGGCAAACTACATAAGCGCCTATGAGGCGCTGGGCGAAAAGATGATCGCCGAGAATGCGGATATTGGCATTACCAAGCTGGCGCTGCTGGCGCAGATCAGTGACCCGGAGGAACGGGCAGAGGCGGCCCGGGAGAACCTGAACGGCATGACCGTGGCCGAGGTGAAAGCGCTGGTGGCTGAAAAGAACGATTTGCAGAAGCAGCTTACCTTTTTGAATGACCGGAACGCGGGCTATGAAGCTGAGATCGACGGGCTGAAAAACGCTTTGACCATGGCAGAAGAAAAAGCCGCCGCGCCCGCTACGGTGGAAGCCACGGTGCTGCCGGCGGATGTGGAGAAGATCAAGGCCGAAGCCAGAGCTGAAGGAAGGGCGCTGGCCGAAATAGCGGCGGGCGAAAAGCTGAAGGAAGTAAAGAAGCAGGCAAAGGATGCCGAAAAGGTGCTGCGCGAGCGCCTGGGCGAGGAACACCAGAAAGCTTTGGAGCAGGCAAAGGCCGAGGGCGCAAAGCAGGCAAAAGAAGAAGCCCGGCGGGAAGCTGAGGAAAAGCTGGCCGGGGAGCTGGAAGCTGCCAAGGCTGCCGAGCAGGCCGCCAAGGCCAGGGCCGAAGAGGTATTGAAAAAGCTGGAAGTGCAATCGAATGCAGAGACCGTAAAGTTCGGCCTGTACATGGAGCAGCTGCAGCAGGCGGTGAATGGCATGAGTGAGCAGATTGGTGCGCTGCGGGAGAGCGGAAAAGCTGAGCAGGCCGAAAAGCTGAACGCCGTGATGCAGAAGATTCTGCGGATCAAGCTGGAAGAATCGGAAGGAGGCAAAAAGGAATGAGGCTGGCGAAGATTGCAAAGTTGGTGAGCAAAGCGGGGCTGTGCGATGTGTACGGCGATGAATACGGCACGGGCGTGTATATCGGCGTCGGGAACGCGATCTATCATGTGCAGGATCTGCCGATGCCCTGTGCCGGGGATCAGATGCGGATTATGCTGGATATCCCGACAAAAAAATGGGAAAAGGTGTCGTGCGTTATACAGGCGGGCCCGACGCCGCTGGATATGGCACATACAGCCAGCGGCGAAATGCTGATGACAGAATATACCCTGATGACCGGCAGCAACTACCTGATTTTGGTGGATGAGCACAGCAAGGGCGAGGATAAGAAAAAAGGAAAGCTTGCCTTTGTGGATGAGGAATTGCTGACACCCATGCGCGGAGAAGCAAAAGAGTATATCGGGTATGCATGCCGGTTTACGGCAAGCGGCAAGCCTTACATTATTATAAAGGATGGCATGTATGTCATTGCGGCGGTAGCACCTGTGCTGATGGATGTTGAAAAGGTGGCCGAGCAGCTGGCACGGTTCCAGAGCATTTGCCTGAGCGAAGCCGAAAGAGATGGCCAGGAGGGGGAAGATGAATAACGGAAAGCGACGCCATGCGGGAACAGCGTGGCGGAGAAAAAACATGATGATTTCCATGTATGCGAAAAAGGAGAAAGAAAACATGAAAGAGTATAGAGCCAGCAAGGAACTGCTTGGTATGCGCAGCAGCCCGGAAGCGTTCGGGGCAGCAAAGGTAACGGTGCGGATTACGGCTGACGGAGCGGGCGTATAAGGTATGAACGGCAGTGTTGAGCGCTGCATCAAGAAAGCTAACAGCAGGCTTGAACGCAAACGGCGGAGCATCAGCCAAATTCCGCTGTTTGAGAAACCGGTGGATGCAGCCAAAGAAGAACGCAGTATAAAAATGGCACACTGGCCGAAAAAGAGGCCGAAAAAGAGCGAAAAAACTGAATGAGAGCCAAAAAAAACCTGCCGCCTGAACGGACGGCAGGAGCAAGCCTAAAACAGAAGATCAGTACCCACACGAAATGAAAACAAGGTGGGGCAAGGAATTGTAAACCGGAGGTGGACTGAAAATGAACATTGTTTCTTTCGGCGGTGGTACAAACAGCACCGCAATGATTATCGGGATGTATCTGCACAAAATCCCGATTGATCTTATTCTGTTTGCGGACACGGGCGGCGAACAGCCGCACACCTATGAGTTTATCCGGGTGTTCAATGCTTGGCTGGACAAGCACGGCCTACCCAAAATCACGCCGGTATTTTATACCGACAAGGACGGAAACCGGCTGACCTTGGAGGAAGAATGTTTCCGTTCGCACACGCTGCCCTCTATTGCCTACGGCTTCAAGAAGTGTTCCTTGAAGCACAAGATCGGAACGCAGGAAAAATTCTGCAACCACTATCCGCCATGCGTGGAGGTATGGAAAAGCGGTGGGCGCGTCAACAAGTACATTGGCTATGACGCGGGCGAAACCCGCCGTATTCAACACGCCGCTGCCATTGACGAGGCAGACAAGAAATATGAAAAGCACTACCCGCTTTATGAATGGGGCTGGGATAGAGCTGAATGTGTGCGTGTGATCGAGCGGGCCGGGCTGCCAAAGCCGGGCAAGTCGAGCTGCTACTTCTGCCCGTCGATGAAAAAGAAAGAAATTCAAGCGTTGTGGGAGAACAACCCGGAGCTTTTTCAGCGGGCGGTTGACATGGAACACAACGCGGCGGACAGCCTGACCAGCATTAAAGGGCTTGGCCGCAAGTGGTCATGGGAAAGCTACCACGACGAATTTATTGAAGCGCAGGAGCTTGAAAAAGCGCAGTTGACTTTTGACGATCTTTTCCCGGAAGCACCGGGCGGGTGCCTATGCGGTGCGCCGTGTGGGTGCTATGACGGGTAAATCAAAAACAGAATAAGCCTTGCAGGCCGGGCGCGGAGCGGGATTGTGCCCCGTCCGGCTGCTTGATTTTTTAGCCTTGCCGCGCTGCGGCGGGCTAAAAAAATACCGCCGCGGGCGGTTTGGGGCTGGTATATATCACTTAATCTAAGCCACATTGGGGTGGGGAAAGAGTCAAGAGAAAACGAAGGGCGGGGCCGGAAAGGCGAAAGACAGCAGAACCTGAAAGCTCCGCCCGGTGTTGTCTCTTGCCCAGAGCGGAGCGGGAACGGTTTGCCGGGATAAAGAAAAAAGAAAGGAACAAGCCATGCGTGCATATGTGCGGGAGCAGAAACATATCTGCGGGGAAGAGTATATGGAGGTAGACTTGTTTGAGGTTTCTGAGACCCAGCATAAGGCAAACGGCCGCCGAAAGCGTATGCTGGCCACGAGCATCGCCCAGCAAAAGTATAATCACAAACTGGCTGTGCGGTATTTTGTGCAGCTGGTGCATACCAACTTCGGCCGGAAAGATTTTGCGCTGACCCTGACCTATGACGATGCGCACAAGCTGGAACCGGGAGAGGACAAAAAAGCTGACCGGGATTGGAGCAATTTTGTGACCCGTGTGAACCGGTACTGCGACAAGCACGGAAAGCCGCACCCCAAATGGGTGGTGGTGACGGAGTACGCCGAAGAAGATGAGACCGGAAAGGTGCATGGCCGCACCCATCACCACGCCATTGTGGAGGGAGCGCTGAGCCGGGACGAATACGAAATGCTGTGGCGAGACAGGGCCGGGGAGAAGATCGGCTTTGTGCGATGTGAAAAAATTGATGTGGATCACGGCAGCTTTGAGGGGCTGGTGCGCTACATGACCAAAAACGAGCGCTATACCCGCCGCTGGCGGCAGAGTCGCGGGCTGAAACGACCCAAAACGCCGCGACCCAATGACAGCCGCTGGAACCGGAAGAAACTGGATGAAGCTTTTCGGCTGCGTGTGGACGACCGGACTTTTTGGCAGCAGAAATACCCGGGATATACGCTGAACGAGTGTGTGCAGGAAGTGACCGGCGCGGGAACGCTGCACCTGGTTGTGAAAATGCGGAAGCTGCCCGGCGGAAAGAAAAGGGGGAAGGAATGAGGCTGAATTTGGAAGACCTGCCGCCAAGGTACAGGGCGCAGGCCGAGGCGCAGATTGCGGGGAGAAAAAATAAAAAGCCCCCGGCGGGGGATAGCCTTGCAGAGGCGGCAGCTGCTGCGGGCAGGCTGGGCAAGGCGTTTGGGAGCCGTGGCGAGTACGAGTTTTACATAGGGGTGATACTGCCCGGCGTGCAGACAGGGCTTATTACCCGCGCCACACCGCAGGTGCACTTTGACCTGCTGCCGGCAAAGGAATTTTGCGGGCTGAAGCTTCCGGCGGCGCATTATACCTGTGACTATATGATCGAGTACGCGGACGGCACGGCGGAAGTGGTGGAGATCAAGAGCAAATTCACCCGCCGGGCACAGAGGGATTATATTTACCGGCGGCGGCTGTTTGTGGATTTGATCGCGGAGCCGCGCGGGTGGAAATTCCGGGAGATCATAACCGGGGACAGCCGGGAAGATGTAAAAGAGTGGAAAGCGAGGGCTGCAAAATGAGCAAGAGAAAATACCCGGAAGAACCGGGCAAGGTGAAAACCTGCTATATTTGGAATACACCGCGGGAAAAGTGGCCGCAAGGCGTAGCGGCCGCACAGGTAAAAGCACTAAGGCAGGCTCACATGGCAAAGAAAAAGAAAGGTGGCAGTATACATGCAAGAAAACGAAATTGAAAGGCTTGTGCGTGATGTGGTAGCAGAAACAATTGCGCAGCTGGAGCGAGAAGGCCGCCTAAAAAACAACGAAAAAAGTAATTACGAAAGAACGGAATCACTGCTGCGCCATTTTGGGGAGCTGAAGAAAAGCAACAATGCGAGAGCGGCACATGCGGCATTTGTGGTTAGGAATACCATGGAGGCACTAAAAAAGGAACCGTATGCGGGCGTGCTGAAGGCGTTTTATATGGACGGAAAAACAAACGCACAATGCGCCGCCGCTGAAAGCTGCGATGAACGCACGGCAAGGCGTAAGCGAAAAAAAATGGTGGAGGCAATAGCGCAGGAGCTGCAGGCCACTGGATTGCTAAGGGAGCGCTGGCCATGGGAATGATAGAATTCCTGCTATTAGTTTCCTGCGCGGGGGCTGCAGCCAAGGCGGCAAAGTGGTGGTTTGAAAAATAAAAAAAGCCCCGGCGGCTTAACTGCATTTGATTGCAGAAAAGCGCCGGGGCCCGGCATTATTCAGAATCGGGCATATATTCAAGCAGTTCCCCGGGCTGGCAGTGCAGCAAGGCGCAAAGCTTATCAATATTGGCCCATGATATAGGCGCGCCGGTGCGCAGGCTTTGTATGCATCCCTGAGATAGGGCAGATTCTTGGCGGAGCTTATAAGTGGTGTACCCGGCTGCCTTCAGCAAAGAAAGAATATTTTTTTTATAAACGAGCATTTTAATGCCTCCTTCCGTGTACTTAGTATAGCTCAATCTAAACACAAAAAACAATGCACATATATAACAAGAATATGCTCAAAACATTGTGCATATTGCGAATTGAATATGCACGAAAAAAGAGCTATAATATAGACAGTTCAAACGAAAGGAGATGAGAAGATGGCAAACAAAAAACGCCGCAAGCGAAAGCCTGCGGCGAATTTCAGCGAATGGGCAACAACCATAATGCTGAACATTCTAAGCGCTTTGATAAGCGCAGCTTTGATTAAGCTGTTGGGGCTTAACTAAAGCAGTAAGGTGGGGCCGGGTTGTGGCCCGGCTCCCACTATTACTATAACCCGAAAAAAGCAAAAATGCAAGGGAGGATACTATGAAAACATTGATTGCATTTGCAATTATTTTTGTCATCGTGCGCGGGATCCTGTGGGCAATTTTTAAACGCTGAGCACGGAAAACGGGGCAAAGTAATATAAGGCATTAAACATTAGCGGAGTGTACAAAAACACTCCGCTATTTTTGTTTGAAAATGATACAAAATCTGCCCGGCGGGTGTCTTACGGGCAGGGTAAGCGCAATGCTATGCTTAGTATATACAAATTAAAAATTGCAGCCTGCAGGGCAAAAGCTAAGTGCTTGCGGGGCGGAGCCGCGAGGCTGCACAATCACTGCCCGGCGGGCCGGAGAAGCTCACACACTTTTTAAAAAATCTTTGTCCGACAGCTCCGCCGGGCGGTTATTTTTTTACAAATGGCATTTGATTACACATCAAGGAAATGGAAGGGAAAGCGGCTGCAGATCCTAAGAAGGGACAAATACCAATGCCAAGACTGCCGACGCTACGGCCGAATACGGGAGGCGGCTGAGGTACACCACATCAAGCATGCGGATGAGTACCCGGAACTGGTTTGGGACAGCAGCAATCTGGTGAGTCTATGCCATGCCTGCCACAACGCAAGGCATCCCGAAAAGGCAAAAGCCGCCAGGGAAAGAAGAGAAAGAAAATAATTCATAGCCCGGCGGGTAATTCTTGAGAAAAATAAATTTTCATAGCCCCCCTG